>QWCN01002514.1_pt1 | contig 35703 bp, 31 predicted proteins | sample 1972711 | NCBI WGS metagenome assembly QWCN01 (sample SAMN09866707, study PRJNA288562) | Human gut metagenome isolate term1_stool, whole genome shotgun sequencing... | isolation source: gut | host: Homo sapiens | place: USA: California
CGGCGGTGATGCCATGTGGGTGAACGTACTCTCGATGGTGCTCTTCGGAATAGCCATCGGCGTGCTGATCTGCTTCCTCGGAGGGCTGATGGCCGTGGATATCGTGCCCCGGAAAGCGACGGGAGCCGCACTGGGAATCGTCGGAATGGCATCCTACTGTGCCGCAGGAATTCAGGACGTGGCCTCAGGGTGGCTTATCGATGCGAACATATCGGTAACGGCTGACGGAGCCAGGCACTACGACTTCGGACCCGTCGCATTCTTCTGGATCGCGGCGTCTGTGATATCGTTCATACTGCCCCTGCTGAACCGCAGACGCTCCAAATAGAGCGTCTGCAGTCACAGAGCCGCAACACACCTACCACCTCAACACCCGAACTTTATACACGCTCAGATCGGGGATGCGAATCAAAAGGTCCGCTTCCCCGTTTTTCACATTCGATGTGTGCTGCAGCGTTTGCGTGGTCCAGTCCTGATCCCCTTCGGGTACGGTAGCGTCCGTATACCACGCTTCGCCGGTATCCTCGTTATAGTTCACTGATTTGAGCGCCGTGCAGGCCGAAAAGTGGGTCAATTCGGAAAAGGTTCCCGATGCCGTATTATAAACATAGGCGCTTTTGCCTGCGATGCAAAGGCTATGGGAATTGACCGCAGTCAGGTCGTGCACCGAGTTTTTGGGCGTTTCGACCGTCCGCTCCTCTTCGAGTTCGGGAGTGTCGGTTTCCCAGTTTTTCAATTTGTATATTTTCAGGCTCTTGCCCCCGATGGCATAAAGACGCTGCGTAGACTCGTTCCAGACCACGCCATGCGCCGATTCCAGATTGTACTGGCACAGCACCTTATTGTTTTGGCCGAGGTCGTAGACCTGCACCTTGTTACAGTTGGCGTCCGCTCCCGACGAGCAGGCCAGCACCACCCGGTCATTGGGCAGCAGATCGGACGAGTGCACCTGCGGGCAGGAGGTCGACCACCAGAGAATGCCGTCGGTTTGCCGGTCATAAAGCACACACCAGCCCGTAGCGCCCGACAACAGCAGTTTCCGGTTGTTGTCCACGGGCTTGCCCTCACCGACACGGCACTGCGACTCGGGAATGCCCAGAACCGGAGCGACCGAGCGGGAATCCCAGCGCCATACGACGGCGTCACGATAATCGGCGAGCGGCTCGCTGCCGACCTCGATCACGCAGGCGGTGTTATTGCCGCAGAACAGCAGTTGCGTCGGGAGTTTCTCCGCCTCGGCGGTATCGACCTTACCTCCCTGCGTCAGTCGCACCGGCGTATTGTCGACCAGTTTATCAACCTCCGTATCGCCATCGTACAAAGTCACCGTGTAGCCCGAAGAAAGGGCCACAGGCGCCAGCAGCGCGACGAGCGTCTGCCCTCCGGCAGCGCAGTCGACCGGAACGGCAGGCGTCACGGTCACCTGCGGCGCCGAAGCCGTAACATTCCAGTCCGTCATGCGGACCGACACTTCACCGCCAATCATCTCGCCGCCGTTGGCTTCGATCACGGCGCGTGTGACCTTGTAGCTGTTCTGGATGAGCCGAATGTACATCGTGCATCCGAGCTGGGAAAGTTCCATGTCGACCCCTTCATAGGAGTTCACAACCCCGGTCGTATGGCCCACGAGCAGAATCGGGGAAACCGTCCCGTCCTGCGCGGCAGGAATCGAAGTTTTCAGCACCCCGTCCTCACAGGTCACCTGCGCATCGGCAGGCCACCAGGCGGCTACGGCCACGGGACCCCGCGGCGCCGTGACGTTGAAAAGGAAAAGCGAACGCTCCGTGCCGGGAAGAATCGGTTCGGCAAAGACCGGTTCCGTCCGGCCGGGGCCTTCGGCGACCAGAGCAGCCTGCTCGCCCTTTTTCCAGACGACCGAAGTAAGGCCGTCTTCGGCATTGCAGTATTTCGCAAGCGTCAGATTTGTTTTTGCGGCGAGCAACGTGCGTCCGGATTCGTCGTCGCTGCACCCTGTGCCGAGAAGCAATGTTCCGGCCAGCAGGGCCCAAAGTCCGTATAATCTGTTTTTCATGTCGTAAGTCTGTTGAATGATTACTTGTTATTTTTCGTGCAACACCTGTCCGTAGGCCTTCACAAGGTCACGGCACGTGGCTTCGCCGTGATGCACCTCGAAGATATACACGCCCCGGTAACCCGCCCGCCGCAGCCTGCGGCAGAGATCCGGCCAGTCGATCACTCCCTTGCCGGGCAGCCAATGGCGTTCGTCGCGGCCGTCGTAATCGGACAAATGGACCGTGGCGATCCGGTCGCCGAGCGCCCCGATAAAATCGGCATGGCTCTCCAGAAGCAGGTGATTCGTGTCGAAGCAGACCATAACCTCGGGGCATCCTCCGATCAGGCGGAGCATCTCGGCCGAGGTGCGGCCGATGCTGTGGGGCATATTTTCCACACACAGCACCGCACCGATCTCTTCCGCGGCAAGCGACAGCCGGCAGATGGAGTTGGCAGCGCAGCGTTCGCGTTCGGCACGGTCCTCCTCCGAAACAGGTCGCGATCCGGGATGCAGCACCAGCCTTTGGGGACGGAAGATGGCGGACAGCCGGATCATCCGTTCGATATAGGCCACATTCCGCTCACGCTGTTCGGAATCGACGACCGAGATGTCGCATTTCCGGCCGAAAGGCAGGTGACACGACCAGACCTTCAATCCGGCTTTATCAAGCCTGTCGCGCAGCGCGAAAGCCTCCGCGTAACACTCGGCATCCGGGGTTTTATGGGTGAATGCGTGGAACGTCACCTCGACATACCCGATCCCGGCGTCGCGGACCTCGGCCAGTTTCTCCGCCGTCGGTCCCCCGAGAATGCCGAGCGAGGTTCCCATCGGCCGGGCGGCATACAGCGCACCGCCCAGCAGCAGGAACAAGCCTAAAAATAGGTGTTTCATCTTTTTCGTTCAGTTTTTCATTACCATTCGATCAGCGACGACTGAATACAGCCCGAACCGCAGTGGTCGCCTCCATGCGACGACCAGCCCTTACCACGTGCCGCCCCGATGTATTTACCGATAAAAAGGCCGTTCCCGCCGTCTCCGGAACCCTGGTTTACGGTATATAATACGCCGTCCGCGAGATTACAGCCGTTCTGGCAGTTGTTCTGTGTATAGCTCCAATCGGAGATCTTGTTTCCGGACGTATCGAGGCTGTCCTCCGTACTGTTGCCGGACGCCATAATATAGAAACGGTTGTTCGCATCGACCAGCGGGCGCGTGAAGTTGAAGGTATTTTTCTTTACGCCGCTCGGCTGCTCTTCATGGATCATCGTCTGTAAGTCAGACGAGAAGAACCGCACATATCCGTCTTTCGTTCCGGCGAAAACCGTTCCGTCTCCGGCTACGATGGGCTGGTAATAGTTGTCCCCTCCGGCTGCACTCCGGGCATACAGCGTGTGCGAGTCCAGATCGACAGCCGCCAGGGTCGTGGCGTAAGCGAAATAAGCCTTCTTCCGGTCGGGACTCACGGCGAAACCGATGGAGTTGACGATCGAAACCGAGACTGCTTCGATCTTCGTACCGTCGGCGGCGTTCACGAAATGAATCGCCGTTTTGGCCCCCAGGACCACCTCGCCGCCGTTGACCAGCAAACCGTAACCGCAACTGCCGGCCGCGTAGGGTGCACTCCACCGCTCCGTGCCGGTCTCAGCGTCGAGCGCATAGAGATCGCCTTTTGCATCGGCGATGTAGACCACCGTGCCGTCGGCGCTGACAGCGGGAGGCGCCGAGTTCATCGATCCGCATTTGCTGAATTTCCAGTGCAGCGTACCGTCCGGCTTCACGGCATAGAACTGCCCGCCGGCACTGGTTCCGTAGTAGATGTCGCCCGATACCGGATTGACGGCCACCATCGATTTCGACTCGGCCTGCATATCGCCGTTATCGGTCGGCTTGAACGTCCATTTGTTTTTGCCGGTACGCACGTCGAAAGCATAGAGATTGCTGACCTTGTTGCCCGTATTGACATACACCGTCCCGGCATCGGGTGAAAGCACCGGACAAGTGTAAGTGGGACTTTCATATTTGGCACCGTCGGCCTGCTCCCAATCCATGAAATTGACGACGTAAGGACGGATTTCGACCGTGATCTTCCACTCGCGCAAGGATTCGTCGATCTTCGCCGACAGCATGACGATTTGGCTGCCCGTGGTCTTGAATCCCGAAAGTATCTTGTCGCCTGTGAGGACCGCACCGTCGGGGAAAGTCCACGTAACGTCACTTGCATCGGCATAGGCCGTCCGGTTGAATTCGAACGTGACGGGCTGGTCGACAGCCGCCGTTTCCGAGGAGATGAAATAGGGGATGGCCTTGGTCGGCATGGCACGGACCACATCCGCTTCGGCCGGTCCCTTTGCGTATTCGGCCGCCAGCAAGAAAAACCAGGTCTTGTCGTTGGTGAGCCCTTCGCACCGGTAGGCCGTCTCCTCCTTACCGATCTCCTGCGTCCGGATATCGCCCGGCATATCCTCGTTGTAATAGGAGAGCGTATATTTCTCCACGAGGGTCGAGGGTGCGGACCATGCGAGTGCCACATAACCGTCGCCCGTATCCGTAACCGTGAGGTCCGTAACCGGAAGACGCGACGTGGAAGGCCGCCCCGCTACGGTTACGGCGTTGGAGATCAGTTTGCCGTAAACGGCCTGCACATTGAAATTATAGGAGATGCCGTTGGTCAGTTTGTCAACGACATACCGGCTTGCGCCGCCGGTGCGCAGCGTCACAGTCTGCGACTCCTCGTCGGTATAGAAAACGATGTAATCGGTCGGGTTCCACCCGTCGGGAATCTCCCAGGCGAGGGTCACCTCTTCATCGCCGGGCGTGGCCGTGAGCACCTCGACCTGATGCCGTGCAGCGCCGGCTTCAGGGATATCTTCGGTCCAGCACGATGCGGCAAGTGCCGCGAGGCCCGACAGGATGCATATATGAATCAGTTTTTTCATGATTGAAACAGCTTTGAATTTTTACGATCAGTAACCGGGATTCTGCCAGAGTATCGTCTTGTCGTTGACGATCTCGATCTGGTTCTGCGGAATGGGAAACAACAGATTGTGCGCATCGAGCTTGTAGCCCATTTCGTGGAAGCGGTCGAGCGCCAGCCCCAGTCGCACGAGGTCGAACCAACGGTGGCCTTCGAGTGCGAACTCGCGGCCGCGTTCATCGGCGAGCGCTTCGATGAAAACCCCCTTCGAGGGAATGTCTTCAGCCTTGAGCGCATCCAACCCGGCCCGCGTGCGGGTCTTGTTGAGCCACACCAGTGCATCGCCCAGACTGCTGCCCGATTCGGCCAGCGCCTCAGCGTACATCAGCACCACGTCGGCATAGCGCAGGTGCGGAAAGTCGTTCTCCACCACGTTGCCTTTCAGGGCATCGTTCCGGTTGTCGAACCATTTGTTCAGCAGATAGGTTCCTTTTTTGTCCTCCGTGTACTCGGAGATCAGCGGCAGACGGTTGTCCCGCGCGTCGTAAAGCGCCCGGAATACCGGAGCGGGCTGCGTCAGCTGCGCTTCTTCGGGCTTAGTGGTCGAATACCAGTAACCGTGGCCCGTATCATTTGCCTTGTTGTAGTAGAGTGCGAAAATGATCTCCTTGTTGAACTTGTTTTTCACATTGAAGGCGTCCGCCGTAGTGTTCACCAGTCCGTAGTTGGGATTCTTCATCGCCTCTTCAAGGGCCGTCTTGGCCTCGGCGGGCTTGCCGAACGTGAGGTAGACTTTTGCGAGGAGCGTCCACGCCGCAATATCGGTGACACGGGCTTTCTCGGCGCCCTTCGACGCCGGCAGCAGCCGGGCCGCCTCGGCAAGGTCCCCGGTCAGCAGGGCGTACATCTCGTCGTCCGTACAGCGGCGGATCGTCTTGGCATCGGCCGGGGATACAACCTTGTGCGCAATGGGCACACCGCCGAAAGCCCGGTAAAGGTTGAAATACCACCACGACCGCAGGAAAAGGACTTCACCGCGGTATTTGTCGTAATTGGACAGTTCCTCACGGCCTTCGAGGTGATCGAGCACATCGTTACAGCGGTAAATGCCGTTATACCAGGCGTTCCAGATATCGCTCATGATAGCGTTGCTGGAGTTCTCCTCGAAATGGTCGAAATAGTAGGTCGACGCATCGGAAACGGTCATGGCCTGTTTGCAGCACTCGTCGCTGCGGTAGGCCAGTTCGTTGAGGTGGTAACCCATCTGGGTTTTGAGCTTGTGGTAGCAGGCCGCCACCCCTTGGTCGAAGTCGTCGTCGGTAATGTAGTAGTTGTTCTCTGTGACGCTGTTGCTCGGGTATTGTTCGAAGAAGCTGTCGGTGCAGGAAACCGCCCCGAGGGCTACGACACCCAGTAAAAGATAATATGTTGATTTCATGATTCCGGTCGATTAGAGGTTGAAGTTGATGCCGACGCTGAACGTGCGTGCCAGCGGATAAGAGCAGTAGTCCTCTCCCGGTCGCAGGGCGTCGCTCGCATGGTTGCTGACCTCGGGATTGTAACCCGAATAGTCGGTCCATGTGAAGAGGTTCGATCCCTGCACATACACGCGCAGCTTCGAGATGCCGGCCTTGCGGGTCCACTTGTCGGGGAAGGTGTATCCCAGCGAGAGGTTTTGCAGGCGCAGGTAGGAGCCGTCTTCGACATGGAACGTCGAGGTGCAGGCGGCGGTATTGCCCGTCAGCTTGCGATTCGGACGGTTCATCTCGCCGTAGGGGAAGCGCTGCAACGCGTCCCGGGTCATGTTCTGGCTCATGGAGTTGCTCATCAAATAGCGGCGTTCGAGGTTCAGGATTTCGTTGCCGTAGACGCCCTGGAAATTGGCCGCCAGGTCGAAGCCCTTGTACGAGAGGTTGACCGAGAAGCCGTAGTAGAAATCGGGCATGTAGTTGCCTACGATCACGCGGTCGGCATCCTCTTCGAGAATACCGTTGCCGTTGGCATCAACAAAGCGGAAATCACCCACTTGCGTGGTGCTGAAATGGGGATAGGAGTTCAACTCCTCCTTATTGTGGAAGATGCCGTCCTGCACGAGCAAGTAGTAACAGCCGACGGGCTGGCCTACGCGCGTGATGTAATAGGCCCCGTCGAACGACGCCTCCTTGATGATGTCGGCATTCCCTTCACCGAGGCTCAGTACCTTGTTGCGGTTGAGCGACCAGTTAGCCGAAAACGAATAGGAAAAATCCCCGAAGCGCCGCCGCGAGGTGAGCCCCAACTCCACGCCCTGATTCTCCATCGAACCGATGTTCATGTTGGATGACGTGAGTCCCGACACGGACGAAACCGGAACGTCGAACAACATATCGGTCGTCTTCGAATAGTAGTAATCGGCGGTCAGACCCAGCGTTCCTTTCCAAAAGCTGAGATCCAGCCCCACGTCATATTGCGTATTACGCTCCCAGCCCAAGTCGGGATTGGCAATCTGCGAAGGATAGACCTGCGGCCGGAGACCGTTGCCAAGGTCGATGTTCGTTGAACCGTAGAGCTGCAGATATTCCGAGTTGCCGATCTGGGCATTGCCCGTCACGCCGACGCTGAGGCGCAGCTTGAGGTCGTCGAGCCATTTCACATCGCGCAGGAAGCTCTCGTCGCTCATGCGCCAGCCCACGGAGGCCGCCGGGAAATAACCCCACCGGGTGTTGGGGGCGAAGCGCGACGAACCGTCGCCGCGTCCGCCTCCCAGACGGCCACGGCATTGAGCGAATGGTCGCCGAAACGGCGCGAAAAAGAGAGCTGGTTCGAGAGCGTCCAATGAAAATAGGAGTTGGTGATGCTTTTTGCCGTGGGATTCGACGGGTCCTTGTAATTGGCCTTGTTCTTCAGCGGAATATACGACGGCCGGTAATAGTTACGCGAATAATTGTAGTAGTCTCCGCCGGCCGTGATCTTGTATTCCAACCCATCGATGAATTCGTAGGAGGCATAGACGCTGCCCTGCATATTGAGCCGCTCGCGCACGTCGTCGATTTCGAGCGCCAGCGCCACGGGGTTCAGCGTTTCGTTGAACTGCGTGTCGCCCACGCCGTTCTCCTCGAGGCGCAAATAGCCGTTGTTGTCCCAGTTGTAAGAGCCATCGGCGTTGTAGACCGGGAAGATCGGAGCCGCCATCAGCGCCGAAGCGATCACACCGTCGTTTCCGTACTGGGCGTCCGCATCCACGAAATTGTATTTCGAGTAGGAGGGCGAGAAGCTGGCGCCGTATTTCAACCGCTTGCGCTTGCCGTCGATATTGGCCCGCATTCCATAACGCTCGAAATCCGACCCGATGATCGTTCCCTCGCGGTAGAGGTAGTTGGCACCGACGTAATAGCTCAGCGTCTTGGTACGGCCCGAAACCGAAAGACTGTGCTTGTGCGCCAGGGCCGTGCGGAAGATGGCGTCCTGCCAATCGGTGTCGGTCAACGTACCGCTTTTGTCTTCGAGATAGGCGGTGATGATAGGCGGAACCTTGTAATAGCCCGTTGCCCCGCGTTCGTTGTAGGGATCGTCGATCGACCCCGACGGCACCTCCGTCAGATAGGCGTTGTCGCGCGACTCCTTGTAGAGCTGCGCGAACTCGTAGGCATTGAGCATATCATAGGTTTTCGACACGCCCGAGACGCTGAACTGACCGTCGTAACGGATCACGGGATGTTCGTCCTGACCGCGCTTGGTCGTTATGAGGATGACGCCGCACGAACCGCGCGAACCGTAGATTGCCGCCGCCGAAGCGTCCTTGAGCACCTCGAGGCTCTCGATGTCGTTGCTGTCGAGGTTCGAGAAAGCCCGGGCGTCGCACGGAATGCCGTCGATGACATAGAGCGGTTCGTTGCCCGACGTGGCCGACTGGATGCCGCGGATACGGATCGAGACGTTGCCGTTGGGCTGTCCGCCCAGGGTGAGCACCTGCACGCCCGGCATCTTGGCAGCCATGGCGTCGCGGAAATCGGTCGTCGCAAGCCCTTTGAAATCCTCGGCCTTGATCGACGCGATCGACGTCGTCACATCGCGTTTGTTCTGCACGCCGTAGCCCACGACCACCACGTTGTCCACGGCGATAGCTTCGGAAACAAGTTGTACGTCGGCCTCGGTCTGAGTGTCCGAGAGTGCGACGGAAACTTTGTTATAACCGATCAGCGACACTTCGAGCACCGCGTTTTTCTGGCGGATCGACAGCGCATATTCGCCGTTGAGCCCCGTCGCCGTGCCCGTCGTGGTGCCTTTCAGGATGACGGTGGCGCCGATCACCGGCGCGCCGTTTTCGTCGGTCACGCGGCCTTTCACCGTGCGGGCAGCATCGACTGCGGCCCTCGGCGTCTCTTTCGGCTTGGCGGTGAGGATGATCTTGCGGCCTTTGATCTCGACGCTCACATCAGGAAGGACCTCCGCAAGGATGGATTCAATACTCCGGTTTTCGGCTTTCACCGTAACCTTCCGATGAGGAGGCGTATCAATTTCGGCATTCACATAAGCGAACGTGTAAGGACTCACCGCCTCGATCCGCTGCAGGAGTTCCTTGATGGTGACGTTCCGGGCATCGAGCGTGACGACCGGCGTCTGCGCCCGTGCCGGAATGACGAAGCAGACACACAGGACGACGGCCAGCAATCCCCGCCACATCGCTTTCAGGTAAAAATTCGGTTCATTCATAATTACTTGGTTTGTTATTAGGTTTTGCGCTGTAAGTTTATCTGGAACCGCTCCGGCTCGTGACGAACACCCGGTCGCCGTCGATCTGATAACGGACCGGCATCAGTCTCGAAATAACCTCCATGATGTCTTCCAACGGTTCATGCTGAACGACCAGCGACAGCCGCCTGTCGGCGGGAAGCGAGGACGAAAGCACGATCTCGACATGGTATTTGCGCTCCAGGTTGACCATGATGTCCGTCAACGGCATGTTGTAGAACACCAGACGCTCCTCGAACCACTGGCAGTAGTTCCGTGCATCGACCTGCTCGACGGTAAATCCGCCCTGCAATATATCCTGCGTGAATTTCTGATCGGGACAAAGCCGGACAGGACGGGAAAGTCCTTCACCCGAGATGCTGACGGAACCGTTTTTGAGGATGACCTGCCGGGCAGGATCGGCCGCATATCCGATCGCGTCGAACGACGTACCCAGTACCTCGATCTCCAACCCTCCCATGCCGACACGGAACGGCCGCAATGAATCCTTTTCGACCTCGAAAAAGGCTTCTCCCGAGAGCGTCACCTCGCGGACCCTGCCGGAAAAATCGGCGTCGTATGCGAGCCGGCTCTCTTCGTTGAGCCATACACGCGAGCCGTCAGGCAGGGTGAATTCCCCCATGTGTCCTTTCGCCGTCACCAGCGTAATCCGCTCGACAGGCTCTTCGGAACGGGTGGCGGAGAAATAGCCCCCCGCAAACATCAGGACAGCGGCGGCCGCGGCACCGACATACCGGAGCACACGCCGCAAGCGGCTCCTGCGAATCTTCGCATGCAGTCGATCCAACCCCTTCCGGATCTTTTCCGGCGAAGCTTCCGCATCGTTGGTCTCCCACAGTTCTTCCATCAGTCTGTCGACCTCCGGATTCCGCTCCTGATCCGCCATCCATTGTATGAAAGCATGCCTGACGGAGGCCGGAATATCGGGCTGGGCATAGATGAAATTCAGGATTCGGCGTTGTCGTTCTCTCTCGTCCATAGCAGTCGCCGTTATTCGGCTTTCTGGGTGAATGTATAGGTTTCTTTGTAGGAGCCGGCGGTAAAGGTCACCGTGCCGGTCCTCGGGCTGCCCGTGCCGTTGGCGCCGAAACTCAGGCGAACGGCGAAAATGCCCCGCGATCCGCCGGCCGGCTCGACCGTGATCCACTCATCACCCGCTGCGGTCCAGTCACAGGTCGTGTAGAGCGTGATCGATTTCTCGACATCACCCGCGTTGACGTTTCCTTCGGCTGTATAAACGACGGCACTGTCGGTGGTTTCGGGATTGTCGTCGTCGCAAGCTGCCAACGACATACATATCAACAGTCCAATGATCCAAAAAAATCGCTTCATAGTTTTATCTGTTTATGGTGGTTGCGGAATTCTACCGTCCTTTCTTCACAGCATCGAGTTTCGTTGCGAGTTCTTCGACGATTCCGGGATACTGCTCCGCCACGTCGTGCCGCTCGCATGGGTCTTTCGAAATGCGGAAGAGCTGCGAACGAGGCGAATTACCCAGTTCGACCGACTTGCGGTATTCATAGCTCTGTCTGTCACTTGGTTCAAGGTATTTCCATTCGCCACAGAGGATGGCCAGCGTATTCTGGCGGTTCTGCTCAATGACGAATTCACGGTCGGTGTGCCCCGTTCCGAGCAACTCGGGCAGGTGGTTGCGGCTATCGGGGGCAGCCCCTTCAGGAAGGGTAACGCCGGTCAGCGCTGCAAGCGAGCGGTAAACGTCGATCTGCGAAAAAACGGCATCCTGCTCGCCCGGTTTCACGAATGCAGGCCACCGCACGATGAACGGAACACGCGTTCCGGCTTCATACAGGCTGTATTTGCCGCCGCGGTAGATGCCTGAGGGCGTATGGCCGCCCAGCCGCATGGCCGCCTCGTCCTGATAGCCGTCGTCAATCGCAGGACCGTTGTCGGAGGTGAAAATCAACAGCGTATTGTCGGCGATGCCGAGGCTGTCCAACGTGCGCATCACCTCGCCGATCGTCCAGTCGAGCTGCAGAATCACGTCGCCGCGGGTCCCCAAGCCACTCTTGCCCGCAAAACGGGGATGCGGTACGCGCGGCACATGCACGTCGTTGGTCCCCATATAGAGGAAGAACGGCTCGTCCCTATGCCGGATGATGAACTGCGTGGCCTTCAAGGCGATCGTGTCAGCGATACCTTCGTCGACCCACAGCGCCGAACGGCCCCCGGTCATCCATCCGATGCGCGAAATACCGTTGACGATCGTATTGTCATGGCCGTGGCTCGGACGCAGTTTCAGCAACTCGGGATTCTCGGAGCCCGTCGGCCAATCGCCGACCTTGTGGTCATAATTCACCGTAATCGGATCGGCAGGGTCCAGTCCCACGACATGTCCGTTCTCCACGAAGACGCACGGCACACGATCGACCGTGGCCGGAATGAGGTATTCGTAATCGAAACCTATATCGCGCGCATCGGGACGGATCTCGACATTGAAATCCGTGCCGCCGACAGGCCCCAGACCGAGGTGCCATTTACCCACGGCTCCAGTGACATAACCGGCGTCGTGCATGGCGTCGGCAAGCGTATGGCACTCCGTGTCGATGATGAGTTCGGAATTTCCAGGAGCGATCTGCGTATTGGGCAGGCGCCAGGGATACATACCCGTCAGCAAACCGAAACGCGACGGCGTACTGGTAGCGGAGGTCGCATAGGCATTGATGAAGCGCTGGCCCTGCGCGGCCAGACGGTCGATGTTGGGCGTCACGACTTTCGTCGCCCCATAGCAGCTCAGGTCGCCGATTCCGAGGTCGTCGGAGAAGATGAAGATGACGTTCGGACGGGCATTTTCCGGAACGGAAGCCGCCGGATCGCCGGCACAACTCCCTGCAAACAAAGGAATAACGGGCACAGCACCAAGAAGGATACATTTATTCATGGGTCAGGAAAAAGTTTAAAGGTTTTATTCAAGGACAAACGGCCGGCAAACACCGCTAGGTAAGAACTGCATTTTTATAAAAAAAAAACGAGCCGGCAAATTTGCCGGCTCGCAATGGATTGCAAGGCTGTATCCAAGAATCGGATCAAAGTTCAACAACGGGGACACCACCCAAATCGCAAACAAAATGTAGATACTGAGTCCTTCTTCATGGCATTGGCTGTGCGGGAGAATAAGCGCCTTAGCGTTAGGACATCCGGCAGATCGGACTCAACTATGCCGACGAACCGATGATCTGTCCGGCCACTTCATCTATTTGATTAACAATCGAATATCCGGCCTTAACCTATATAACAAACAAAGTCGAGTCTTTGCAGAGAAATTTTAAACACATTACCCTCATCAAGGAGCCATGCCCCCAAAAAAGATTGTGCTCGCCATGGCGAGCACAATTCAATACAAAAATGCGATATTTGCTAAACTAAAAAAATTGAAGGGCTTTCGCGATGGCAGCCTTACTTTACGAGACTTACATCAGTAGTTGATGTAAGTCTCTGCTTTTATGGATATTAATAGAGATTAGCATTTACAGGTTTAGAGTGATTTAAACCTTTTGAGGAGGGAAGCACTACTCTGATGTAGTCTGATACGGTGGGCCTTTTGACCACCGGAACAGCAATCCGAACGAATGCTAAACTCTATTTTTATGTTTACGATCAACATCAAAGGGAAAGCAAATCCCAAAGACCCGAAGATGGTCAAACTTGAAATGATTATCTTCAAAACAGGTTACGCACGAGTAACCAAAGTGCTTAATGTTTCCGGACCGGTTAAGGACTGGGATAATCAGGCCCAAGCCTTCAAAGGCAATGGCAGTACCCTTACCGCCAAGAACAAAATCCTGTTCGAACTCAAAAATCAGTATCAGAAAGTCGCTGAGGACTGGGATTACGAGAGACGAGTCTGGTCGCCAGTCGAATTATCGCACTGCTTCGATGAAGTTCAAACCCGCAAAGAGGAGGTAAAATCACTCTCAGTTCTTCAGATGATAGACTCTCTAATCGAAAAGTTTACTCATAAAGAGCGCTACAAGAATGGGCGAATCATCACGAGTATTAATAATGCCCGTTCTTATAAGGAGATAAAGAACTCTCTATCTCGATTCACACAGGAGGTCTATAATCGTTCTTTCTCCTCTTACTATTTCAAAGAGATTAATGAACGTTTCCTGCTCAACTATACGCTTTATATCCAGAAAGTCGGCATAAAAAACGGCAACAAAGGCGGCTTGACTCAGAAACTCCGCCGCCTGCGTGCTACCTGCCGTTATGCCGAGAAGCAAGGTATCTACGGTGTGGACATGAAAGTATTCGAATGCTTGGGTGATAATATCAAATGGGGACAGACTACTTCCAAAGCGACTTCCTATGTAGCTCTTGCCAAACTGGAGAATATTGACCGTAGTTTGTTTTCGAAGAAAGAGCAGCTACACCTCGATCTCTTTCTATTCAGTTACTATACCGGAGGCATGGCCAATGTGGATGTATGTTATTTGACTTGGGACTCTATAAAAGAAGATAAAATCATCTATGAGCGCATGAAGTTTCCCAAACAAGCCAAGCCACTTTTGATTGAAAAGGCCAAGAAGATCATTGAGAAGTATCGCGGTATGGGTTTCGAGAATTATATCTTTCCTGTCTTTACTCATAAGCACAAGACCGATATGCAACGTACAAAGCGAATCAGTAATCTTACGGTCAAAATGACTATAACACTTGCTAAGGCTTGCCGCTTGCTAAAAATAAAGGATAAGCTGACATGGTACTCTGCCCGTGCCAGTTTCATTACCCGAATGGTAGATCAAGGTTACTCGCCATACGTTGTGGCCGAAATGGCAGGCAATAGTCCGATGGTGATTTACAAACACTATTATAAGAATACCAAGGCTGATGAGATGCTCAAAGAGATGAATTCAATTTTTGGTGAATAAATTTCAGTCTCGACAAACCTTTTCTGTCGAGACTCCCTATTCATTTATATACCGTCACAAGGCTGGTGGAATATTCATCACTAAAAAACATCTGTTATGAGCAAAAATGTATTGCAAGTCTTTGATAAGCTATTGCTACACCTGTCACAAATTGAGAGAGAACGAAATGGCCAGATAATTACCGGCTCCCAAAACGAACGAAAGTTTCGGTATGTTCGGGATTGTCTGTGCAATTTTACCCAAACCGTAATGAAGCGAGATTTCAGCATACTGACTTTTGATGATATTGACACGCAATTCCTTCAAAAGTATGTCAACCATTTGAATGGGCGCAATGTGGAGAATAAACTGCAAAAACTTCGTCGAATATTCCGAGAGGCTAATGCCGATACCTCAGTTTTTGATGAAGTGAAGATTCCGGTCAAATTGGAAGGTGAGCCATTGTCGGTGGATTATACCATAATTGAACGGATAGAATTTATGAGCCGGAGCAAACTCACAGATAAAGAAGAATTATATATCGACTTGTTCCTGTTTGGCTATTATACCGGAGGCACGACAATTAATGAGATGGCATCACTTAAAATATCCTCCATCAAGAAGGGGTACTTGTATTGCAAGCGGAATGTATCTGAAAACATTGCCGTCATCCCTTTGTGCTCAGAAGTATTACATATCATCGACAAATATCAGTCGATGTGCTTTGACGATTACCTGCTCCCAATCTTTACCCATAAACACAACTCTCCCGAACAACAACTCGGAAGAATCAAGCGTATCTCGGAGTTGACAAACCAGACATTGAGAAAGGTTTCAAAGATGCTTAAACTTGAAAATGTGATTACGATGGGAATGGCGAAATCCACATTTATTGAACATCTGCTTTCAAATGAAGTGCCTTATGAAAAGGTCGCTCAGTATTTGGGTTGCTCAATCGAAACCGTACTCCGACACTCCGAAAAAATACGTCAAATTTATGGTGAGTAATATACATAAGATACGGACTAACTATACTGATTTTACTTACATAATAAAAGTGAGTAATTCGAGTAAAAACAACTCCCTTTCCTGTATATCTAAAAATGAGGGAAATGAAAAGAAATAGGGTGTCTCGAATAATGAGACACCCTATTTCTCTATATACGTCTAACTGCTATTAAATTACTAAATTACAGATATATACACATCAAAATCATACAGATTCTGTCGTTTTTGCAAATTTCTTCTTTTATACTTCTTTTTTTGATTGATTTCAATGATTTTTTTGAAGCAAAAAACTTCAAAAATCATTGTTATGTTTACCATAAACATCAAGGGGAAAAGAGACCCTAAAAACATTCATTTTGTTAAACTCGAAATGGTGTTCTATAAGCGAGGTTATGCTCGTGTTACAAAAGTTATCAATATCACAGGACCCTACTCGGAGTGGAATCAAAAGTCACAGCTTTTCGTCGGAAAAGAATCTTCCGAAAAGAATAAGTTTCTCCAGCAACAGAAACTCAAATACCTCAAAGTTGGCGAGCGTTGGGATGCTCAAGGCAAGGATTGGATTCCAGTTGAGTTATCTCATTATTACGATACCGATTCAAACTACCGAAACAAATACATCCCAATCTCGGATATTATCGAAGAACTTGCAGTGAAATTTGAGAACCAAGAGCGATACAAAAATGGTCGTGTACTCAAAAGCCTCTCTACATCCCGAAAGTATGGCTACCTAAACATCTCACTCAAACAGTTTACTCGAAGTAAGTATCATCGGGATTTTACAAAGTATCGGTTTCGTGATCTAACAGAGAAATTCCTTCAAGACTTTGTTGTCTGGCTTCAAATCAAAGCTGCAAAAAATGGCAATACCGGTGATGTCAGTGGTAAACTCCGAAAATTGAAAGCAGTCTGCCTTTACGCTAAAGAGCAAGGAGTGTACAACGTGAATCTTAACGCTTTCGGTTCATTTAAGAAAAAGCTAAAACATCGCATTACTACCCCCAAAGGAGTATCACCAGAAGTGATGCAACAGATAGAATCTTTCGACCGAATGTTGCTTACCAAGAAGGAACAATTCTACCTCGACCTGTTTTTGTTTAGCTACTATGCCGGAGGAATGTCTGCTATTGATGTTTGTTTACTTACTCGAGATCAAATCAAAGACGACCAGATTATCTATGAGCGTACCAAATATGATAAGCAGGCACGGGTCATCATCATTGACAAAGCGGCAGAAATTATCGAACGCTATCGAAACGAAGCGTATATGAATTACGTCTTTCCGACCATCAAGCGATGTAATCCAACTCAGTCCAAACTTTACGGGCGAGTGAAGCGGATAAATGAAAAGGTCAATGAAACACTACGAGAAATTTGCGACTATTGCGGCATCAAATCACGGGTGACATGGGGAACTGCTCGTAGTAGTTATATCTCCAAGATGATTGACGAAGGTTTTCATCCGCTCCAAGTCGCCGAACTCGCCGGCAACTCTCCGCAAACTATCTACCGATACTACTACACCATCTCCGATAAAGAGAAAATAAAAGACAAGATGAATGAGGTATTTTAATATGATTCTTAATATTCTTAAACTCTGTTTTCGGCCAATCAATCACTAAATACAAAAAAACATTCACAATAATGAATATTATAGCGTTTAATTCTCTATATTTGTACAGTGTAAGTAGTAATGACAAATTATATCAAATGAAACTGAATAAGATAAAAGATATTTTGGAAGAGAAAGGAATATCTCAGACTTGGTTAGCAAAGCAATTGGGGAAAAGTTTTAGTATAGTTAATGCTTATGCCTGCAATCGAACGCAGCCACCTTTGGAGACTTTGTTTGAGATTGCCAAAATATTAAATGTCACAGTTCAAGAACTAATTAATACTGAAGAAAAGTAAATAAAATGATAGAATTAGAAAATATAAGTCATGTCTATAAAGGGTTAATGCTAAGGAATCGAGCTTTCGCATCTTTTAAAGAAAAAGATGAGCTCGATATCATACTCAGGGACTTAGCTAAATATGCTTCACAAGGTGAATATATATTTGACCCGATGAGTGGATATGGTGGTGGCATGAGATTTTTTGGAAAAAATGGATATAAGACTGTTAATGTAGAATTAAATCCACCGGCATACTATTGGCAAGTTTTAAATAATCCTATTAACACTGTTGCTATCTGTGATTTTATCGAGAAATTGCTGACTAAGCGAAATAAATTACCTGATATTAAACAAGAATTATCGATATCTGATAATTTCTTCACGGAAGAAGCGGTGATATTCATAGAAACGTTATATAAATATCTACTTGTTTTAAATAATGAAAATGAGGAATTAACAATTTCTGTATTGCTACCCTTTGTATCGAGATTTGCAAATTACCAAAGGAGCAGCGCTAATATTACTCACTTTAAAGAAGGTGGATTGTGTTCTTATACTAACTGGCAGATTGATTTTATAGCATATTTAGAAGAATTATCACGTAGATTATTGGAGAATTTCACCTTATATAGAGAGACAGAACATCACAATATACTATCCGATATTATGAATGTTGAATTCACAGATAAGTTTGCCTATTTTGTAACCTCTCCACCATATCCGAATTATCGAGATTACTCAAAATTATTCAGAATTGAGAATTGGGTATTGGATAATGTCATTTATAAAAAGGCAACAAACTTTGAAAGAATGATTGGATCTAACAATGTTAGTGGCAAAAGTTATGGAGAGATATATTCACTATCGGCAAATAAATTCCTTTCCGAATTACTTGAGAAGTCAAAAAAACTACAAAAGAAATCCAAACGAGATATCGAAGTTTATTATCATCCATACTTTTGCCAGTACTTCTATAACATTCAAGAAGCATATAGAAAGTTAGACAGTATGCTTTCCCCTAAGGTTATGGGATATATAGTTGTCAATGATAACATCACTAGAGATATAAGTATTCCAGTTGGAGCTTCAATCTGTGATATATTTTCATCATTAGGTTATAATACGGAAGATTTTAATACGTCTCAAATTAGCCACTATGGTAATATTGGAAAAGCAGCTAAGAGAATTAACTCACATCATACGCGACACATTTTAAAGGTATGGAAGTAGTAAAAAAGACAAAAATAGGAATATATATTAGAAAAAATCAAGATTTCGGAACACTTGTATTTTCTCCTTTCTCAGGATTGTTCTTTGCCGTAGCAAAAGAATTTTCTGATGAGATTGATGCCTTTTGTAACTCAAAACAAAATAATATACCTCAAATAATTGCAGATCATCTTAATATAGGTATTGGTAAAAATAAAACGACTTCATTTAATATAGATCATTGGTTACCCTCAAAAAAATATTTTTCTGATATTGATGAGCTACCTGATAGACAACCTATTGTCTTAAACTGGCTTATTTCTAGTAGATGTAATTGTAATTGTAGTTACTGCTATGCTGGAGATATTATTGATAAAAAATTTGAAAATATTGATATCAGACGTGCTGCACAAGACTTATTAAATATGAATCCCTTGGCTGTTGTCCTGTCGGGAGGAGAACCTCTAATGGAAAAACAAAAGATAATAGATGTACTGGAAATTATGGGTGGAAAGACAGGAATTATAATTGATACTAATGGACTCTTATTTCACAAAGAATTAATTCCACTGTTTATAAAATGCAACATTGTCATTCGAGTATCATTAGATTCTTTACAAAATGGAGTAAATTCCAAAATTCGTCCTCAAAGAGACAAAAAAGGGGACATATCAGGTGTAAACACAATAATTCAAAATATCATAAATTATAGACATGCAGGTATTCCAGTTCTAGTTCATACTGTGGTATCTTCAATGAATAAAAATAGTTTAGAAGATTTATCTATGCAATTACCAAGACTAAATGTGAATGGATGGCGTATTTTTACTGTCGTTCGCCCAAATGATGAGGCTAAAAAAGAATCATTTGATAAACTAATGAAGGTTGGCAAAGTGAGAAACATGGATGAAGCAGAGAAAAATCTTCAAAAGGAAATAAACTATTTTTCCAAAAGACTTAAATCGCAGTCAGATTTCTCAATTCAAATATTACAGGCAGTAAATACCAAGAAAAATTCAGTTGTATTAGTTCTACCAGACGGGACTCTTGCTACTGAGGGTATGTTTAAATCTGCGAAAACGGAAATAGATAAAGATAACTTATTTAGAAAAGTTGATCTCAGATCTCATTATGAACGATATTTAGGCTTAATATAATACAAAACTATGAATTTGATAGATAAAATTCAAAATGCTTTTTGCAAAAAAAAGCTCGAATGTAAGCGTTATTTTGATAAGGAGAATAAAACCATAGATTTCCCATCTATGACGGCAAATGCGTCTATACTGGACGTAAATGCCGAAATTTCAGCAAAATTAGGACAAATAAAAACAAATTCTAAAGTATGCGTGCCTGATAATATATCAGAACGTTTGGTACTGTTAGATCAAAATCAATATAATATAGCTAATGCAATTAATAGCTTGCCCCGTCACAAAAGGGATGATAAGATAGAAGAGTATATTAACATACTACTTGAAATGCATGAACTTATATCAAAAAAAGAAGATAATTATCACAGTAAAAATATTAGTACAACATCTGGAGATAACACATCACAAAATGGGATTAATTTGAAGAAGTATTTAGATAATAGACATTTCAAGAGTACAGCTTTACCTGATGATTTAACTATCAATCCTGGTTATGTTATTTGGCCAGTAGCATTACTAACAAGAACTACTTACATTCATAAAGCTCAGTCACAATTAATTAAATTATTAACAGATTGTGGCTGGAAACTACTTGTTGTTATAGGTGATTGTGGTAAAAATTCAAACATCAAAGACCAGGTTGGTTTCATTAATGGCATCAAAAAAATTATAGAATCTCAAAATATATCTTTCGAATCCAACGCGATTGCTCGCATAAGTGATTACTATGAACAAGAAGATGCTTCTGAGGATAAGAATCTTATACCTAATGTTACAGGGACTAAGATTCTAAAATCATTTCATAATATTAGTGAGGGTTTAGTATGGAATAAATTTGACTCATTGATTAAGAAGAATTACGATGATCCCAAAAAAACATTGATAAACAATCGTAGCGTGTTAAACAATATACAGCCATTACTTACTTGGGCTTTAGTTGCTACAATTGTAAAAGAAAGTAAATTGAAGGCGATTGTTATAGCGGGGGAAGATGAGCAGGAACAATGGGATTATGTGACGAATAACCATACAAATAATAATTTGGGGGTTATTTATATTCATGAATTAAAGAAAGAGGGTGATAAAACAATGGATCAAGAAGATTTATTAATCCGTAATCCCGCCGAAATGCATAGTAAATTACAGGTGGGCAATATGGCAGAATGGTTATATACGCATTTTGTAGAATTGCCAAAATTTACAACGAAAAGCAAGCCTGCTTTTTGTAAAATCTCTGATGATAATTGTAAACAGTATAATGATAATTGTATAGACTGTCTATTCAAAACTGGGAAACATTTTCATGATACACATTTTGATAAAAGTGGATTTGTTGACACTGTTTATCCATTGTCAAATCCTGCTAATTAGGGACTATGTAGGAATATATGTCTCTACTTGCCGTGTGGTATCTCTGTATAAGCTATTTTTTGTAAATAGCTCAATTGTAATGCTTAAAATTAAAACAGACTGTATATCTTTGTAATCGAAATAAAACCATTATAAATCAAATTCGTGTAGGATTACACGGTGGATTCAGTGTTTTATCCTCAAATAGCTATTGATATACAGTCTGTTGTCAAAGTGTAAGGGCGTTCATTATGACAGCCTTTGAAATACCACCAAACTCCGTTACAAAAACAGAACTAGTAAAATTCCGTCAAAATTATCTCTGGACGAATAATACGGCCTTAAAAATAAAACAATTCCGAGTACAAGCATTCAACAAAAACAAACAACCGATCAAAGAACTTTTGCATCGTCCCTAATATATACCCGGGTGTTTCTTCATTCGGCTTTAAGCCGTTTGTTTTTGCATGCTTGTTCAATGCCTTCGATATATGCATTTTCGAAGGCATCCCACGTATAATGCGAGCGAATAAAGCTCCGAGCCTTTTCCCCGATAAAAGCAAAATGCGCCCGATTCTCCCGGAGTTTAGTCAATATTTGAATATATTGTTCCGCAGTATCGGCAATCAGCAGATGCTCACCGTCGATCGCACCCAATATCGGACGGGCGGCTAATCCCGAAACAACATTGATCTGACCGATTGCCATTCCTTCGAGCACTTTATTTTGAATCCCACCGCCAGTCTGCATAGGAGCAACAACAGCGAGTGCAGAGTTCAATATACGATACGGGTCTTGAACAAATCCGGTAACTTCAACGTTATCATATTGTTTAACAAGCCGCAACAACTTTTTCGGGGGAAATGCACCTATGATTATTAACGGAATCTTATCACCAATTCGAGAATGTACCTTACGAACATACCATTCTACGGCGTCAACATTGGGCTGATAATCCATCTTACCAATAAAAACCACCTTGTCAGTATAACGCGAATCGCGTTCGTCATATTCAAATAAATCGGGTTTAACACCATGCGGAACAAGTTGTACATTCCGTCCGTATTGTTTCCAATAATTCTTTTCGTCATTATTTACGAGATAACTGACATCAGCCTTTTGTACCCAATCTCGCTCGTAACGCAGCAATCGTTTCGTTTCAATATTATAAATCAATTTCCAAAATACTGATTTCACCTCAGTGCGCGAGCGTTGATAATTAAGCCCTATCGAATCTACCATATTAAAGACCAGGACAGATCGTTTTGGGGCCCAATCGAGATAGTCCATGGCCCGGATGAGTCCGCCGACGGCAATCTCGCAATTGGCAGCCATACATGCAACCGCACGTCGAACCCGATCGAAAGAATAATACCCGACTTGCAGTGGTCGGCTGCCGAACAAAGATATAAAAGCATTGAAATAATAACGCCATCTGGGAAAATAGAAAAAACAGAAATCTGCTGAATGTTCCTTATAAAACGCATTTTCTTCATTCGTTGCAGCATGATCGGAAAGAACGATCAGACTCAACCGATAATGCCGATCGAGAATCTCAATCAAACGTCTATGCGTCATTGCATATCCTCCGACGCAAGGGAACACGGAGCGAGGCAAAATAAGGAAACATTTGGATTTAGACATGGCCAAGATGTTTTTCACAATATGTATTTTGAAATAAGTTCAAAAGTATCTTTGCAGGTCGATCCCAATCGGAAAAGGGTTCGACCTGTCGTTCGATTGCCCGAGGATCGGGTCTGAATGACGCAATATTACAAATGGCTTCAAGACATTGGCTGCGATCCGTCGGGTCAACGAGTACCCCGCAATCTCCCACGACTTCCGGGATCGAAGTCCGATTCGAGGCGATGACCCGTGCTCCGCACATCAATGCTTCAAGAACCGGGAGGCCAAACCCCTCATAAAGCGAAAGAAACAAAAAAGCTTTGCATTGGGAGTAATGAACGATCAAATCTTCATCCGAAATCCGGCCAGGCAGAAAAACAATCCGGTCACAGGCCTCCAACCGTATCGGCGAGTTCGCAGGAATACCTGCAATAACGAGTGTTTCGGTCAGCAAATCATATTTGAACAAATCGATTAAAAACGAAAGGTTTTTGCTCGGAGCATCTCCCGAAAGCGTGAAAAAAAATTGTTTTTCTCCTATAACCGGCTTCGAATTCACCGCCTTTAATTTGTCTCGAAATGCATCCGCACAATTGTATGTAATGGTTATATTCGGAATATTCAGCACACGTTTAATCTCCTCAGCCGAATAACGTGAAACGGAAACACACCGATCGATCCGACGAAATCCGAACAGGATCGTCCATTTCCGATACAGTCTGCCTATATATTGTACCATATTCCGAGATCTACCGGATTTTTTCAGAAAAATCAAATCATGAATCGTGACTATCAGCCCGATTTCGCGAGGTAGAATCAATGGAAAAGTATTATACGGAGCCCAGAACAAATCCGGATGATCATGCCGAAGCCTACGAGAAATCCCCCATTGTTCCCCGAAAATATAATTACAGCGGCCGATTGAACAAACCTTGAAATTGGAGGGTAACACCCGAGAAACATCCTCTATTGAATTGGTATAGAGAATATATTGATTCTCCGTATCGAGTCGCATCAAACGGTCGACGATCTCTCGGCAATAACGTCCCATACCGCGGTTCGAATTGGCAGCTAACCGATAATCTATGGCGATTCTCATGAATTAATTACTTGTTCTATTTTAGCAAGTGTCCGATTGAGGGAGAATTGCTCGCAGCAGATTTCATGAGATCTTTTTCCCATACGGACAATCAAATTCCGATCGTGGCACAAACGTAGCATAGCTGTAAATACGGCGTGTTCGACAGGAGGAATGACGATTGCATTTTCCCCATCGTGAACGATCTCCGGAATACCTCCAGTAGGACAAGTAACGATGGGAAGGCCATGATTCATGGCTTCAAGTATAGTCAATCCGAATGCTTCATGTCGGGGCAAACTGATAAAAACATCGGCCGAATCATACCATTCCGCCACCATTTTGCTGAAACCATGATATCGGATATTGCCGTAATCGAGTTTCGCAAGCCATGAAGCCGATTCCCCGGTACCTACGACATCGAGCACCGCCATGTCCTCCGGCAATTTTGCAAATGCCCTCACTATGATTTCAATGCCTTTGTCCGGTTCGGTTCTCCCGAGAAAAAGGAATCTCACGGGGCCACTTCTGGACTTCGGTTCATACGGCAGCGGAACGACGCCATGATGAATACAAACCGCCTTGGCTTTGAACAATTTTTGTTCTCTGCGAGCAAATTCGGACACATGTACCACGGCATCGGCACAAGAGTAACAAACATGCAGCGACAAATCGTATATCAATCGTTTCAGTCTGTTGCCGATACATTGGTTCGTCGTATGCCTGTAAAGAATCTTCCGTTTGGCGCGAACCAATGGAACAAAAAAAAGAGTCCGGCCGCCATTGAAAATCACACAATCCGGATCAAGCCCGGCAATCACCCGGCGCACCTCATTCAATTGTCCGGCGAATGAGGTTTTCGAAAACCGGAAAACTCGGTCTGCTGGCAGGCTGTCAGCAAGTGTCGTATTTCTGACAAGATAATAGGTCGTTTCTCGAAGATGAACGAGCGTATTAACAATAAAAGCTTCTCCTCCGCCGAAGAATGGCGTATTGCTGATCACGAGAATTTTCGGGGCGGGCATAATAACAAATAAATAACAAAAGCCAGAAAGGTAAATCGCAGTATGATATGAAAATCATAGGAAATCCATCGTGGAGCAAAAACCATGAGTATGGCACATATTATCGCCAATAGAGGTTTCCGATATTGATAAGTCCGCCGGACAAATTCCCCCAAAAGAAAGCCGAAAATGCAAATACCGACATATCCCCACATCAGGTAGGCCCCCATGACGAAAAGTCCGCCACCTCCCGTAGAAACGGTATGTGTGATGAGATGAGGATATTTCAGAGCATCCGGCAATGTACCGGGAGGGATGATGGTTTCAGCCAGAAAACCAAGATTCAGCAAAACCCGGTCGAAAAACGCGATACTTCCGGAATCGAGCATACCCATTCCCGCCGCCGCAACGTAAAGATTATCGGCATGATGTGCGACGATATAATCATGCTGCCCTTCGGAAAACATCCCATCCAGACTGAATGAAAGACTCATCTTTAAGCTGTTGACAAGAATCAACGCAACGAATCCCAGACCGAACAGCAACAAAACCGTACGGGTTCGAATCCTCTGATCAACGAACAACATGAAAATAAGCAGCCCGGTCGGTGCCAGAATCATCCGGAACCCGCGGGTGACGCAATAACCGGTCAGCATAACAATCAATACGACCGTCAACAATTTCCGCCATCGCCAATCGGCAATGACATAATGACCGATCATAAGGAAAAGTATATAGAAAAGCGGCAAACTGTTCGTATTATCGAGATTTTCGATATATACGCCGTACGAATCGACTTCAGCCGTCAAAACATTCTGTCCCTGCCGTAGAACCAACCCCAATGCGACGAATAGGAACAGTAGATAAAGAACCTGCTTATAGCGCGGAGTCGTGATTCGAATCAATCGGCATAAGGCGATCCGCGACGGATTGAACGGTTTGCAGGCAGAACAAACCAAACCCGTATAAAAAAGATAGAACAAGAAAGCGATTTTCCCAAAATATACCGGATTCTGAAATTCAGAATACTGTGACAATTCGATGCCAAAATAAAAATACGGAACTAAATACAGAAAATAAATTTGCAGATAGAGTGTCAGAATCATCAGCATCTGTACATTCCGGAAACACCTTATCAGATAGAGTTGCATCAGAATCACGGCCGGTACGATAATGCGGTAAGTAGGCATTCCCCCCGAGGTGAATACCCCCAAAGGAATAGCCGCCAACACGAAAATGATGGCGATCATCGTCCTGATCCGTTCAGCGGTCAATCCAATCCCGGATATATGCAAAGAGCGTTGCCGCACAGAATTGCGAAATATAAATAGTTGCGATAATATGCTGACCGGCAGTGCATCCCGATCCAGCCGACAGTCTTTCAGCCGACTCACAAACGGTCGGTCATTTCGCGCAAGAATCCGATCGAGACAGTTTTCAGCCTATTGAGCCGCTCCTCTACGGCGACATAATCTATCGGAGTATCGCAAAGCAACCGGACGGACCGCATGTCAATTTGCGTTCCGGAATAAAGCCTGTCCTCCAAACCGAGCTGACTGAGAAGACTTCGAATACGACCGATACGGGATCTGTCTCCGACAAATGCGACAAAATTACGCCGATAGACGATACTGAGAGCCACCCCATGAAACGAATCGGTAAGGACAAGATCAGCCGCGGCAATAGACTCGATCCAGCGGGCTATTCCCTGCGGGTAACGATACCGAAAGCCTCGTATAGGTTTCAACTTCCCGAGCAATTCAACCGGCTTGCCATATATGCGCCCCAGCTCTTTAAGACACGAGTAGTAGGCCGGAGAATCCAGAAATTTATAGCTGGCAATATGATGGCGAGGAACAATCGGACCGGTCAATTCATCGAAATTATCCATGAGCAAAGTCGGATCGAGCGTTTGAATCGCATTTATTCCGAATATCTCACGACATAAGTCAACGCCTTCCTTCTCACGGACCGAAACAGCATCGAACCGATTTGCGAGCATTGTAAACCGTGCCGTTTCCGCCGCATCTTTTACAGGCCATGTATCTTGGCCAAAACTGACTGAAAAGCCGATGCGCTTTTTTTCGAGCGAACCGAAATCGAGCCAGAATGCTGGAGCCAGATCTTTCGTAATCAGCGTGTTCCATGTCTGATCGCTCCCAGCCATATACATATCAGCCTCCGGTGGCTCCGCCCGTAACTCGGCAGCCGAACGGTACCGATGCGTCAAAGCCGGATAATACCGATGTCGAAACCAAGCGAAACGAACAGTCCGAATCAGGCCGAGCAAACGTTGCAAAAACGAATAATGTTCACGGATTCGCAGATCAATCAATCGAACATCACAGCCCAATTTCTTTAACAAATGACAAGTGGCATAGGTTTGACACACGGCCCCATAATTGAACGACCGATGGAAGGTCAGTAAAGCAACCCAAGGTTTCATCGATCTAAATTTTTGATGGATTGTTTGACAACACGGTTAATCCGAATTCTAGACATCCGAGTTAATAATCCACCCCACGCCCGATATAAGAATGTAAACGGATTAATTGGTTTTGCATAAAAAATATGTTGTTGCAAAGTATATGAACCTTTTGTAAACGCGATTGTTCTCAACCAACGTCCGGGATGGAGACTAATAAAACTATGCTTACCACAAATCATCCGATAATTGATTTGCAGAAACTTTCCCCAAGTTGTCGGATATATACTTAGATTTGCCTTTGCTATTACATCACGAACATTATTGTTATGAACAATAACAGCTGATACTCCTGCGTAATGTTGATCCGGATGATCTTGATCTCCCCAAAAATCTGCGAGAGTTAAATCGGCAATTCGGTGTATTTTGGCAAACCGGCAATTCAAACAACTTGTCCGATTCGTAAGATGTGAACCAAAAGCTTTATATACAAGACCTCCATAATATTTAATCGGCATCTTATGCATTGGATATAATGTAAGATCCTGAGAACTGATCTTTTGTTTTATATCATTATACCAACCGTCTCTTTTATCACGATAAGTTAATGTAACGATTTTACCATACGATTCATGATTCAAAAAACTTAACAATGGGAGCTGCGATGGGAAACCGCTACACACCAAATCAACCGTGAGGAGATTGTCGGGCCGTCTGCCTCCGAGCACACCATACAACCCTGCGATCTGACATGGCACCCCCGAAAAAAGTACAGGCCGTCCTTCGCGCAGGTATTCCCTCGCTTTTCGATACACACCGCTCAAATCGCCCTGCTGATATTTCGAACCCTGCAATGCTTCAAGATCTTCGATCCGTTCGATAGCCCGGTGAACGACAACGGTCCCGTTCATCGCCGCTCCGAACACCACACCTCCCTGGGCCAAAATTTCCACAGCCAATGCCGCAAACACACCACCCGAAGAACTTTTCATGCGCAACGTCTCGTCATTGGCCCAGGCTGCAAAGATTTCGGATTTTCCCGGAGTCGGTTCATGCCCGGAAACAATAGGGCACGTACGACTACATATATTGCAACCGATACATTGTGTCCTGTTCCACCGAACATAAAGATGCCCGTCCCGCCCCATGTAACTCTTCAATGCACCATGAGGACACACGTCCACACACGCCATACATCCCGTACAAGTTCGCCGATTGGCCAATTGGGGTTTTACCGCCATTTTCTGAGAGTTTGTTCGAGGTATTTTAATCCAGGTAACGCGATGATAATTCTTCGGATTCGATTTCTGACCGAGATATGAACCTTCTCATTTCGGTATTGCCTGTACAATTTCCGAAACCGAGAATCATCTCCGAATACATAGCTGCCCGTCAGCTGCAAATTCTTTTTTAATGCTACGGCCCGCTCCAACAAAATCTGCCGTTCCGACCGATCAACACCGGGTAACCTTCGCATCGTTTCGACTATACTATCTCCAATGCGATCATAATGAGCATAGGCCGATTCCCGGTCTTTCTGATTGGTATGGCTGTGGCTCGACGGTCGGAGAAAATATTTATAATGGGGTCCCATGTCAGGAAGTATAGCGACCTTGTTATTATAGCACACAGACAGAAGCATCTGGTAGTTTTGTCCTGAACGAGTAAGGCTGAAAATCTCTCCATCGGGAATTCGCTCCCGCACGACGGCTCCACGGGCCATATAAACCGGAGGTCCGACGAGCCCTCCCCCTTCGAGCACATCGTCAAAAAAAGTTTCGGGATTCATTCTTCCGAGAATGCGTCTGTAATTGCACACGACTTTTTCCGGTTCGTCCTCCCGAACACTGACAAAATTGGTAATCAACAAAGCGATCTCTTTATGGGCTTCCATATAAGCGACCCGTTCGGAGATTGAATCGTTCATCAGTTCATCGTCCGAATCAGGCCAAATCAGATAATCGCCGGTAAAGACTTTCAACCCGGAAGAAATTGCAGCAGCAGCCCCTTGGTTTTCCTGACAGACATAAAGCAATTTTCCGCCCCGTTGTTCAATTCTGGTACGATATGACAGAATTTTAGATTCGGTTCCGTCCGTACTTCCGTCATTGACCATGATCAGCTCGATCCGGGCATACGAATCAGCAAGAATACTTTTGAAAAAAGCATCCAGATAAGGTTCTGAATTATAGCATGGGACGATTATGCTGACCTTCGGCACAGTTTGTTCCATATCTCATTGATTTGATTGACGATTTGGCGATATTCAGGAGTACGGTGGAATAGCAGCACGACTGTAAGGACAGCTATCGTAAAGACACTTAATGCCCGGTAAATGGCATTGGCCAAAGAGTATTCCGCAAACCAAACATTGCACAGCCAAATTCCGATCAGACAAACGAAGGCGGTCGTCGCCGTATAAGTCAGCATCCGGTGAAAATAACTGCCCATATTGCATTTGAGCGTATATTTATAGGTAAAATATGCATGTGTCCAGTTTATCAGGCAAAAACTGGTGATGATTTTCGCTATCAAAACGCCGGGGACTCCGAGCCAATAGACGAGTACGACCGAAAGAATCAGGTTAACCACCGACTGAATAACCGGATATATCTTATCCTGATCGAAAATACCGCTGGCTGTTTTAAAGCAGTAGATTCCCGAACGCATCAATTGGAGATAAAGGTACCCGACCATCAGATACACGACAGCGTCCGGCAACAGATATTGCTTACCAACCCACAGGGTAATGAAAGGCTGCATAAGCACACAAAGCATTGATATGACAATATGCGAAATAACAAAATTGGCGAAGAATACCGTATGAAACACTTCTCTGGTTTTAGAGGTATCATTCTCAACGATCATATTACCGATACTGGCGGTAGCCGAATCGAATATTCTGGAAACAACGATACCCGTCGAAACAATGATGAACATATAATTGGAAAACATGCCCACAATGCCAAGCGTAAGGAAATACGAAAGCACAATATTGTCGGTATTTTTAACGAAAAAATTGGCCATATTGTGAATCGAAAGAGCCTTGACATTCCTGACAATCTCCTTTTTCCGCGTCTTATCCAGGGAAACGGCATCGGAGACATGTCTCAAAAGAGGGTAATTGCGGTCAACCATAAAATTGACATAGAGATTGCCAAGTATAGTCGAGACGATCGTTACGCAAACATATGCGACCAAATCCTGCAACCAAACAAGTACCACGATCTGACCGATACCGGCCAAAATCTTGAATACCATATCCGAAAGCACCATCCGATATGCTTTTTGATTGGCATACAGAATCGAACGTTTATACGAAAGAAGATACGAAATGACCGAATTTAACAAATAAAGCGCAAATACGGTATATACCAAAGGCATGGCCACTTCGTCCTTGACCAGCTGCGGCAGAAAAAACATGACCGCAAGACCGATGATGAGAACTGCCAACGCCACATAACGGTACAATAATCTGTACAGCTTTATATAAGTTCTGATGGTTGAATAATCGTCCTCGGCGATCGGTTTATAAAGCGCATACACCATGGCCTGTCCGATACCCAGTTCCGCAAGCGACAACATGGACAGGACATCGACACAGAGCGAATTGAGACCAAAATATGTAATATTCAAATAAGTCAGAAAAACATAACGGCTGACAAAAGTCAATAACATCACAACTGACATTGAGATGATATTGGCCACAATGTTTTTATAGGTATTCTGTTTACGCATATAAACCCTTACGCCCGTTCCAAGACTGATTCCGCTCTAACCTTTCTGTTCTCTTTTTCTGAATGCTCCGATTATTTCCTTTCCGACCAATACCCACGCAGCGGCCGCGGCCCCGGCCAGGAACACGCAACCCACGAGAATCATCATCTTGGAGGGTTTCGAGGGCATCAACGGCACCGTCGCAGGCTGTACCACGGCGTAGACCGGAGTCGATTCCTGAACCTTCGCCCTGGCCAGCTGCAACTGCTGAGCCGTCTGGTTGTAGAGGCTGTAAGCCAGCGACATCTCATTCTGCAGACGCTCCTCCTCCGTGCGGAAAGAATTCCAGGTCATGCCGAGCCTTGTCCGTACGGTACTGCGTGATGTGGTTCTGCAAATTCTGCATCACCGTATCCGTCAGCGTCGCAGCAATCAGCGGGTCCTGCATCGTCACCGACAGCGACACAACCATCGTCTTCTTATCCACGCTCGCGGCAATACGCTCCTGAAGCGATTTCACCACCTCGCTGTCCTTTTTGGTCAGCCGGAACGGATCTACGGGACCTTCATTCGCCGGTTCCTCCGCGCGGAACAGCCCCATGAACCATCCCAGCGCCTTGAACGGAGCCGCAACAACCGCGCTCCACCACGGACTCCGCAGCTCTTCCGAAACGTACGCCCGGAGGGGCATGGCCGTCAGGCCCTTTTGGTCGGCGACCTCCACATCGAACAGCTCCGTCATAAACGGCACCGACTGCACGATATCCGGATACAACTCCGGGGACATCGCATCCGCCGAGTTCATGCTTCCGACATTGATGCCGGCCATCGAAGCCAGCGAACTCAGACCTCCCAGCGACGTCTTGCCGCCCTGGATCTCAGGGGCCAGCTTCACCGTAACCGTATACTCCTTCGGGATGCTGAACCCGATGACAAGCCCCGCGAGCGCGCCCGCGAGACACCATTTGACGATCATCCGGCGACCCTGCCAGAGTTTCTGAGCCAATTCGATCAGGTCGATCTCCTGATCCGCACCCATCGGCTGCTGTTGTAGGTTGTTCGGTTCCATCTTATTTCGTCATGTTTGCGATCGACGCTGCCATCGTGCCGATAGACGCCGCAGAGGTCGTGAGACCCAGAATTTCAGAAATGCCGATGCCCTTGCGCTCGCGTTTCGACGGAACGATGATCTCACAGCCCGGTTCGACCTTCGCGCTACCCTTCACGCGTGCGACACGGCCGTTCAGATAAACGATATAGGCTTTGTTGCGCTTGGCCCGGGCCCCGTAGCCGCCCGCCTGAGCGATGTAATATTTCACCCGCTTGTCCTTCATATAGACCGTCGTATTGGGGTACATCACGTCTCCGTTGATCTTCACCGTGCTCACATACTCCGGAACGATCAGGCGGTCACCCTCGCGCAGCACCATGTCGTAGTCCGAACCGGGGTTCGACAGCGCCTTGTCCAGTTCGATACCAACCGTATAGTAATCGTCCGTCTGCAGTTTTTCCAACGATACCGAGTCCGCGAACGGTGCCAGTTCGAAACCCGCATCTCCATCCACCACAAGACCCTCTTTCAGCGAGAACGTATAGACCTTGCCCACGTCGTTCGACGGTGTCGTACTCTTCGCGTCCTTCAACCGGCGCGCGACCTCCACCCGAACCGTAGAGGCGCCGTCCAGAAGACCTCCGGCCTGCACGATAAGGTCCTCGATCGTCGTATGCTCCGCATACGGGTACACTCCCGGGCGGGAGACCTCGCCGCCGATCGTGAAACCGCCGCGGTCTTCCAGATCATGGACACTCGACACGATCAATATGTCGTTACGCCGTAAGGCAATATCGGCCAGACGCCCCGAAAGAACTCCCGCCAGGTCCACGGCCACGACCTCCGGGGTAAGGTCCTCCTTCTCCCGAAGCAGCTGCGCACGACCCAGGAAAGCATCCTCACGAGGACCCTCCGCGCTCCCGACCAACTCCCGGACCGTAGTGCGCCCCTCGCAAAGCTCGTACATGCCGGGACGATAGACTGCCCCCTGCACCTCCACACGGTTCGCATAGCGGTCCAGCGTCCGCCCGACAGCAACCGAATCCCCGTCCATCAGCGCAAAAGTCCCGTAGCCGACGCTGTCCACGTTAAACAACTCGTGCTCGCGTCCCGCTGTGCGCACCACGCGGACCTCTCGTCCGTAGGCATCGCCCGTGAAGCCCCCGGCATACGATAACAACTGCGTAAGCGACTCCCCGGCTTCCAGCTCGTAGCGCATCGGGCGTTTGATGCGCCCCGTGACCTCCACCAGAAGATCGTACGGCGGAACCAGCACGATATCGCCCTCTTCCAGACGGATGTCGTCTTTCGAATCCCCGTCGAAAAGGTACTTGTAAACGTCAACGGAAGCGATCTCCCGACCGCCGCGAAGCACCCGGATATTGCGCAGGGTACCGATGTCTGTAATACCACCGGCTTTGTACAGCGCATGGAAGACCGTGGCGAACGACGACAGGCGGTATGTGCCAGGGGTTGCGACCTCTCCCAGAATGTTCACCTGAATCGTCCGCAGCTGACCCAGCGTAACACGGATATCCGACGAGGGAGCCTCACCCGAAACGCCCGCATATTTCCGCGAGAAAAGACCGCGAAGGCGGTCGTTGGCTGCGCTGATCGTAAGCCCGTTCAGGTAGACCGGACCCAGTTGATCGACCATGATATTGCCCTCCGGGGAGATGGTACCCCGGATGTGGTCCTCGTTCTCGCCCCAGATGTCGATGATAACCTCGTCGCCCGGACCCAGCTTATAGTTTTCAGGGGTCGCAAGGTTCGAGTTCGGCTCGAACGTTAGAGACTGACCCGTGAAGACGTCGTGACCGAAAATACGGACCCGGAAGAGGTTCGCACAGGGGAGCTTGCGAACTTTGAGCTATCCGGATGCTGAAGCGCACCGGAAATCTGAGACGCCGTCCCGGCCCCATCCCGAGATTCAGAGCTAACGGAGCGAAGACGAGAGCCCGCAGAAACATCCGAAACGGCAGAACCCGAAGCGAAGCCTGTCGATCCCGACGACGAATAACTGTTCCGAAGACGCGACAACTGGTCCACACTCACGCCCCGGGCAAGCAGCTCCTTCCCGATCTGCTGATCGCTCTTGCCGCTCTGTTTACCCTCCAAAGCATATTTCACGACAGCCTCGTCGCTCATCTGGGCATAGGTGGACATACAAAGTCCGGTCAACAAGAAACACAAGAAGAGCAAGCGCCCTTTTTCTGATATTCCGCACATGATAATTCTTTATAAGGTCGGGGTACGGCTCAGATGCATCCGATAACCCAGACGGCGCATGAAACGCAGCAGGCGCGTACGGTGCTGCAAGTGCCATTCGAGGAAATGATACAGCCCGAACGTGACCAGGAGCCCCATCCCTACGACGGCATAAAGCTGCACCGAAAGCGAAGCGCCCGCCTCCATCAGCGCCCACCAGCAGAACACCACCGACGTATTCAACAGCACGATCGCGAGCATCGTGGCAGCATGCGACGCCCCCAGCGAGATGAACATGTGGTGCAGGTGGGTCTTGTCGGGCCGGAACGGCGACGTGCCCCGCAGTATCCGCGAGAACATGACCCGCAGCGTATCGAAAACCGGAATGCACAGGACTGCCAGCGAAAAGGGAATCAGTCCCACCTCGGGACCCACATAAGCTCCGCACGCCGAACCGCTGCGCAGCGTTTCGATGACGAAGACCGTGATGACGACTCCCATGACAAGCGTTCCGCCGTCGCCGATGAACATTTTTGAGGTCTTGCCGAAAACATTGTGCAGGAAAAACGGAATCAGCGCGCCGACAGAAACGACGGCCAAAATCGTCATTTTCATATCGCCCGACAGGTAGAACAGCGTTCCGAACATCGTACAGGCCGTAATGCAGTAACCCGACGAAAGCCCGTTGACACCGTCGATCAGGTTGATGGCATTGATAATGCCCACCGCCGCAACGACCGTCAGCGGAACAGCGACCCAGCCGGGAAGCATCCCCACACCCCATAAGCCGTGAAAATCGTCCAGAAGATAACCTCCGTTGAAGATCAGCAGAAGGGCGACGAAGAATTCGACCATGAACCGCAACGCCGGAGAAAGACTCAGTATGTCGTCCATCGTTCCGATATAGAGCATGATCATCATGGCCATAATCACGATCAGCATCCCGGCATAGTTCACAACCCCGCACACGCTGACGTAACCGATGACGATGCCGAAGAATACGGCGATACCGCCCAGAACCGGGACCGGCTGACGCTGCAACTTCCGGCCGTCGGGAACATCCACGAGATTCTTCATCAGCGCGATCTTGACCAAACGGGGATGAATCCAACTGACAATCAACAACGAGATTATCAGGGACAATAACACAGAGTACTGAGGTGTCATACTTCGCAAATTGAAATTTTACCAGAAATAATTCGATAATCCTCTTCCATCAAATCCCACGTCGTCAGGAGGCAACCGCCTCCTGCTGAACTTCCTCCATTATTTTCTCGCACAGGGAGCAAACCCGGTAAGACAGCGCATAAAGCCGCTCGTCGCTGTCGTCGGGATATATCCCGCCCAACGCAGATATCCGGTCCGCAGCGATCCCGGCCGTCCGGCGATCTATCGGATAGGCATTCCCGTCCATGGCAGCATCGTACAGCCGCCCCAAAACGTGCAGCGGA
>QWCN01001495.1_pt1 | contig 35676 bp, 29 predicted proteins | sample 1972711 | NCBI WGS metagenome assembly QWCN01 (sample SAMN09866707, study PRJNA288562) | Human gut metagenome isolate term1_stool, whole genome shotgun sequencing... | isolation source: gut | host: Homo sapiens | place: USA: California
AAGGATCCACCTGTTCCCATACCGAACACAGAAGTTAAGCTTTCTCACGCCGAAAGTACTTGTCGGGTCACTGACCGGGAGGATAGGTAATTGCCACTTTTTAATTTATCCGTTTCAGGGTTTCCCTGTTGCGGATTTTTTTTGTGTTATGGAATCTTACGGCTCCTCCTAAAAAACTCGCCATACGGGTGATATCTATTCGTCCGATCGTGGAATCGTTACGGGCTCCTCCTAAAAAACTCGCCATGCGGGTGGATAGTTATTCGTCCGATTGTGGAATCGTTACGGGCTCCTCCTAAAAAACTCGCCATACGGGTGGATAGTTATTCGTCCGATTGTGGAATCGTTACGCGTTATTCTACCTAAAACCCACTATGCGGGTGGATAGTTATTCATCCGATTGTGGAATCGTTACGGGCTATTCTACCCTCAAAACCACTATGCGGTCTGCCGCGTATGAGATCTTCGTTCCCCCCACCATGACTTCGCGCTGGGGGATACTTTTTTATAACATCTCCCTACATACCTGAGCCTATCATTGTGTTTCAAATTCGCACTTCCTTTCCTTCCTCTCACGACTGCCTGCTTATAAAGAGGCATTCTTTACGTATCGGATGCTATGAGGGGGAAAGCGTCGCGGGAGGGGCAGGCGGCAAAATTTGATTTTTCGGCGTTTTTCCGTTTAAATCATTTGTTTTTCGGGCGCTTTTGTGATAAGATTATGGTAACGGCGCAAACGCGTTCGACTGTTTCGGAAATAAAATTTTTGCCGTAGAAAAAAATCGGGTTTTGAAGCGGAAGAAAAAGGGAAAAAGAAAGTATGGTGCAATTGACGCAGACGGGAAAAATTCTGGTGAATATCTTGCTGATCGTCTTATCTGTCCTCTGCGGCAGTCTGTTTTTTTTCGTCCCGTGGCTCAAACGGCGCAAGGAACTCTCTTTAAAGCGCTTCTTCGTCGAAAATCGCCTCCGATTTTTTGCTTCCCTAGTCCTGATTGCGGGTTTTCTTACCCGCGTCGCCTTTTTAGACCTCTTGCCGGGCGGACTCAATCAGGATGAGGCGAGCGCGGGATACGACGCTTACGCCATCTTGAAATACGGCGTAGACCGCAACGGCATGAAATATCCCGTTCATCTGATCGCGTGGGGCAGCGGGCAGAACGCGCTCTATTCCTACCTCTGTATGCCGTTTATGCTGGCATTGGGCGTCAACGAGCTTTCCGTGCGCCTGCCGATGGCGATCGTGGGATGCGTTTCCCTCGTGCTGCTGTATCGGCTTTTGAATCGCAGATACGACGAACGCATAGCTTTTCTCGGCCTGGCGTTTTTGGCGATTTGTCCCTGGCACCTGATGAAGTCCCGCTGGGGGCTGGAATCCAATTTATTTCCCGATCTCGTCTTTTGGGGCTTCTGTCTGTTGATGAAGGGGATCGACGACGATCGCAAAGCCGCGTTTTTTCTGTCGAGTTTCGTGTTCGGGCTTTCGGCGTACAGCTACGGCACCTCCTACTTTTTTCTGTTTTTCTTCGTCGTCGCCGCGCTTGTCTATCTCTTCCTCAAAAAGAGAGTGCGCGCGGGCGGTGCGCTGATTTATCTGTGTATCATCGGCTGTATGTCCCTGCCGATCATCGCCTTCGTCTATATCAATCTCACGGGCGGGGAATCCATCCGCTTTCTCTGCTTTACCATCCCTAAACTGACGCAGGACCGCTTTCAGGCGGTGACGAATATTTTTTCGGATACATTTTTCTTGCAGAGCCTCTTAAATATCGCCAAAGGGCTGGGAATCGTGCTCCTGCAATACGATTTTCTGCCCTGGAACGCGGTGCCTTTTTTCGGAACGCTCTATCTCGTTTCCCTGCCCTTCACCTTTATCGGGCTTTTCAAAAGGCGCAAAGAAGAGAATTTGCTGTTCGGGATTCTGAAAATATGGCTGATCGTCGCCCTTGCCATGCTGATCATCGTTTCCCCGAATATCAATCGCATCAATATCGTCTTTTTTCCGCTGATCGTCTTTACGATTTTCGGGATACGGGAGGTTATCGAGGCAAAACCGCGTCTGAAACGCAAAATTTTCGCGCTCTTTGTTTCCGTGTATTCCACGGTATGGAATACGCAGATCCTCGAAAAGAAATTTTACGATTCTTACGGGGAAGCCATCGAGTGCGCGGCTGCCGTGGAAGGCGCGCAGTATTGCTATGTGACGCCCTCCGTCGGGACTTCCTACATCTACGTGCTGTTTTATACCGAATACGACGTACGGGATTTTATCGATACCTGCGAATATGCAGACCCCGGCGCCGCGTTTCGCCGAGTCGACTCTTTCGGGCGCTATCGGTTTTATCTTCCCGAAAAAATCGAGCGCGGCAGCGTGTATCTCGTGAGCCGTTCGGATGCGATTTACGACGGCGTCGATTTGTCGCCCTATGAGGTGACGTATTTTAAAAATTATTACGTGATCAACGCCGTTTAGTTCCTTTTCCGAGCGGGAGAAGGCAAAGAGCGCGTGCTTGCCGTAGGGCGTAAGCGCAAGCAACGGAAGCGGCGAAAATTCTGTCGAGGATAAAAACGGAGGCTGTATGCTGACTATCAAAAAAGTGAATTCCATGAAAGGGGGAAAAGTGTGGCTGACGTTCTTTTGCTGCGCGGCGATCTCTCTGCTCTTTTTGTATATTCCCTTTATCGTGCGGGGACATCATCTGATCTGGACGGCGCAGGCGGGCGACGCGGCGACGCAGGGCGTCACTTTTTTGGAGAGCCTCAGACGAGTGGGCTGGCTGAAAGCCATCGGCAGCTACGATTTCTACCTGGGACTGGGCGCGGATTATCTCACCTCGATGAGCTTTTACTCCCTTTTCGATCCGTTCAACGCCTTTGCGTTTATTCTGCCGTTCGACATCGTTTGGGTGTACGATATCATCATGACCTTGAAATTCCTCGCGGCGGGGGCGGCGATGCTGTGTTATCTCCGTTATCGAAAGATCGCGGGCGGGTATGCGGTGGCGCTCTCGCTGATGTATATGTTCACGGGCATGGTCAGTTTTACGTTCATGCGCCATCTCAATCTCACTTCGGGCGCCATTTATCTTCCCCTGATGGTGCTGGGGCTGGAACTCGTCTATCGGGGCAGGAATCCCTTTCTGCTGGTCGGTTTTTCTTTCCTGTGCCTCATCAATTCCTTTTATATGTTTTTTTTCAATTCCGTGTTTCTGGTATTTTATGCGCTCGTATACCACGCCGAAGCCTGTCGGAAAGAGGGCTGCGCCTATTTCGGAAAATCTTTTTTGCGGCTTTTGAAAATAGCGGGATTTTATCTCGTCGCCGTGCTCTTGGCGTCCTTTATGCTGCTGCCGAACGTCTACGGCTATTTCAACGCCGCCCGCAGCGAGTCCAAGGGACTCGTTTCCTTCACCTCCCTCTTCGGTCTGCAAGCGCTGGCGTCTTATTTTCTCCCCATCGTCGGCGGGCATTACAGCGTCATCGCCTTCAATTTGTTCTCCACTGTCCTGTTGATAGCGACATTTCTTTCCTGCAAGGACAGGGCTTGGACGTATCGCATCTGTACCGCCGTCTTTACGGTGGGATTCTTCGTCCCGCTCTTCGGCTACATGATGAATATTTTTAATTACAGCAACAACCGCTGGTCGTACATTCTCTCCTTTTGTATGCTGGCGATGATGGGGCTGAATACGCAGTCGCCCGAAAGCGAAAAGATGTATTCCCTGCCTAAGCGCAGGCGCATCGCCAAGATCGTCACCGCCGCCGTTTCGGCGTGCCTCGTCTTCGGACTCAGCTTCCTCGTCGAGTATCTCCTAAAAGGGAGCTTTCCCGTCGGCGCGAAAATTTCCCTCGCGGCGCTTTTGATTTTGCTCGCCGTCGGCGTGACGGTCTTTGCCGTGTTCGCCGTTTCCCGCACCAAGCTCTCTATCTTCGCCGACAGGGAAAAAGACGGCGCGATGACGGCGCCTAAGATCCTCGACGGAACCGCTGCGCGGCGGCTGGCGACGCCCGAGGTGTTGTGGCGGCTCGCCGCCCTCTTTACGGTGGTGTGCTGTTTCTTCTACTATTGCGTCTATTCCTCTCAACATAAGGGCGCGGCGCTGTATCGCTCGCTCGCCTCCGCCGAGGAGCAGTACGTTTCCAAGCTCAACGAAACGGATTTTTTCAGGACGGACAGCGAGGGCGGGGAAGAATGGTGGCAGCGGTTTCACAACCGCGGCGAAAACAACGTCTATCTCGGCACGTTTGCCTATAATTCGGTGCATAACGACGCCGTATACACCTTTCTCAAAGAGAACGCCGTTTACAACCCGACGCAGAATCTCGGCATTTCGGGGCTTGACAATCGTCCCGCTCTTCAAAGCCTTCTCTCCGTCAAATATTTTTACGATCCCTCGCACGCCGCCCGCTACGGCATGGCGCAGACGGAGGAATTCGAATCCCTGTACGAAAATGAAAATTATGTTCCGTTCGGCTTCCTGTATACGGATACCCTGTCCAAGGCGCAGTACGACTCTTTGGACCCCTTGCTTCGTCAGTACGCCATGCTTTCGGCGATGGTCGTAGAGGGGACCGGCACGGCGGAATCGGCGTCTGCGGGCGCTTTGGAAACGCTGTCCGTGACGGGAACGCAACAAAGCGAGCTTATCCTCACTAAAAAGAAATCGATTCAATTCTCCGTGAGCGGCTGTAAGGGCAAGGAGATATACCTGCGGCTTTACGGCGCGTCGGTGCCCGATCAGACGACGGAATTCAGCGTCAGCGGCAACGGCAAGACCCGTTCCTATCGCTATGCGCCCAAAGGGGATTTGATGTACAGCGAACAGCGGGATCCCTGCATTCAGCTGGGCGTCGCCGGGAACGACGAGTTGGAGATAGAGTTGACTCTGCTCCGCGGCAGGGAAATCTCCTTCGATTCTCTCGAAGTATGCTCTTACGATATCTCCGATTACGAAGCGTCCGTGGCCGCTTTGCAGCAAGCGCCGCACCTTGCGGACGTTTCCTACGACGAAAACGGACTTCGCGGCAGCATCTCTTCGCAAACGGGCGGCTGGGTATTTCTCTCTTTGCCCTACGACAAGGGGTGGAGCGCGACGGTGGACGGCGTCGCCGCCGAATTGATCCGCGCAAATTCGGGATTTATGGCGGTCCGCGTCGAGGGCGGGACTCATTCGATAGAACTTTCATACGCGACGCCCTGGCTCAAACAAGGGTGCCTGCTGTCCCTGGCCGGCGCGGGGGTATTCGCGCTGTCCGCGGGCGGCTGGGTGTTTTTCGTACTGCGTTCCCGAAGAAAGAAAGATTCTTAAAAGAAAAAAGACTTTACGAAAAAAGCGCGGACGGGCGAAAGCCTGTCCGCGCTTTTAAAAGAGGGGGCGGGAAAATTGTCCGAAAAAAGGGGCGGGCAACTCTTGGGGCGAAGCGTAGGGAAAGGACTGAGGAAGGGCGTTTGTGTCCGAAGCGTTTAAAGAAAAATGCGGAAAGACCGAGCGGGAGAAAGAAGCTTGTCCGCGTCATTTGAAAAAATGCGGAAAAAGGAGGAAGGAGATAAAGGGAAGCGAAAGATTCGTCCGAAACAGAAAATCTTTCGGCGGGGCGGGCGGAGAAAGCGGAGGTATCGTTTCGCGATAAAATTCCCATACTGTAAACATGGAAAAGAATAAAGAAACGAAATTTACGCAGGAGAAAGAACCGTCCGCACAGACGGAAACGATTTTCGAGGACGTCGCGAGCGCCAACGAGTGCACGGGGTTGATGCAGGGGATGCCGATCGACGAAGCGGATAAAGAAAACTACGGGCAGGTATTCGATTACGGTCCGGAAGCGGATTCGGACGAGGTAAACGCGGGCGAAGTAAAAAAGCCGCACGAAAAGCGCGGCATGGCGTTCGGGGATCCTGCGGGAACGGGTCGCGAATAAGCGTTTTTTTGAATATGCTACGTTCCCCGCCCCGTCGTTCAAAGCGGGGAACGTTTTGTTTTTACTGCCCTTTTTGAAAAAAACGACAAGCGCGCGGGTTGTTTTTTCGCGGCGCAAGCTTGCGGGGAAACGGAAGGGAATACGGGTTGTTTTTTGCGGCGCGGGTTTTCGGAAAAAGAATACAGGCGTGCGTTAAAAAGCGGGCAAAAGCGGGAGCGATTTTTCGCAAAACCCGACAAAAAAGCGCAAAACGCGCGTTGATTTTCCTTTTCGGACGTGATAGGATATAGGCAACGAATTTGTTTCGAGGAGGAAAAATCGATATGAAAATGAAAGGTTACGCAATGCTCGGCATCGGAAAAACGGGCTGGATAGAAAAGGAAGTGCCCGAGTGCGGCCCCTTGGACGCCATTGTCCGCCCGCTGGCGGTATCGCCCTGCACGTCGGACGTGCATACCGTCTGGGAGGGCGCGATAGGCGACCGCCGCGACATGATTCTCGGCCACGAAGCCGTGGGAGAGATCGTCGAGGTCGGAAAGCTGGTCAAGGATCTGAAAACGGGGGATAAGGTGATCGTTCCCGCCATTACGCCCGATTGGGGGAGTTTGGAGGCGCAGGGCGGGTATTCCATGCATTCGGGCGGGATGCTGGCGGGCTGGAAATTTTCCAATTTCAAGGACGGCGTGTTCGCGGAATATTTCCACGTCAACGAAGCGGACGCTAACCTCGCGCGCCTTCCCGACGGCGTCAACGTGGCGGATGCCGTAATGCTCAGCGACATGGTGCCTACGGGCTTTCACGGCGCGGAGCTTGCCCAAGTGGAATACGGCGACTCGGTGTGCGTCGTCGGCATCGGTCCCGTCGGACTGATGGCGGTGGCGGCGTCCGCGTTGAAGGGCGCGGGCAGGCTGTTTGCGGTCGGCTCCCGCCCCAATTGCGTGGAAGCGGCGAAATTTTACGGCGCGACGGACATTATCAACTATAAGGACGGGGAAATTGTCGATCAGGTGATGGAAAAGACGGCCGGCAAGGGCGTCGATAAGGTCATCGTCGCGGGCGGCGACAACGACACCTTTATTCAGGCGGTGAAAATGGTCAAGCCGGGCGGACGGATCGGCAACGTCAACTACCTCGGCTCGGGGGAGTACGTGCGCATTCCCCGCGTCGAATGGGGCTGCGGCATGGGGCATAAGACGATTGCGGGCGGGCTGATGCCCGGCGGCAGACTGCGCATGGAAAAACTCGTTTCCCTCATGCAATACGGACGGCTGGACACCTCCAAGCTCCTCACCCACAAATTCAAGGGTTTCGAGCATATGGAAGAGGCGCTGATGCTGATGAAGGACAAGCCCAAAGACCTCATCAAGCCCGTGGTGGTGCTGTAAACTGTAAGCGCTCCTTCGGGAAAACATCTTGGGCATGGCTTTAAGCCTCTGCCGTCGTCCGCACGAAAATAAAACTCCCCCGCAAAACGCGGGGGAGGATTCCTGCGGCTTAAAAAATGCCGTCGTCGAGTCGCTTTCTTTTTCTCATTCGAAACGCAGTTGTTTGCCCTTTTCCGCGTGTAGCAGAAAGCTCTTTTGGTTGCCTTCCGCGAGAACGTCGTCCTTTTCGAGATGTCCGAGCAGGAGCGGGGAATCGGGGTCGTGATGAGTACGGTTTTCAAACGCTTTTTGCGGGTTTTTATTGGCGTAGCAATATTTGCAGCCGTTCAGACAAGTGTCGTACGCGCCGATGTCGCGGCTCTCTATGCAACGACAGCCCTGCCGCATTCCCTTATGCTTCAAATTCTTGAAGGCGACGCCGTTGGCTCTTCCCAGCGTTTCCAGCGTCATGCACCCCGACGAATGAACGCCGTATCGGGAGTAGTCCCCGTTCGTTCCGCAGGTCTGAATATACAATCCGTATTTCGCGGCGATTGCGCCCAGACCGCAGGCCAGAGCCTCTTTGTCTTTTTCGGCAAGGGGGATAAGTTCGGGCATATTGATTTCGAGCTTTTTATACATCTCCACGAAGCTGAAAATACACCTGTCCACATAGGGCGCCAGCTCTTTTGCCATTTGCGCAAAGGTTTCTATATGCGAGGAAAGAGTGTATTTTTTCGTGAGCAGCACGGGGTCGTACCGCCACGCGAGCCTCTGTTTTCCGACAATCGACGACAGCTCTTTCAGCGTTTTTACGCTCTCTTCGACAGACGGTACGCCCGGCTCCAAATCCTTGCCGTAAGCGGTGATGGTATAGTGGAAATAGGTATTGAACCGACTCGTTATTTTCGGAAGGTCGGGGAGTATCGGCCGATAGTTTTTAGAACAGAATACGACGCAGTCTACCGCTTCGGGCGTGAGTTCGTAGCGAGTTACTTTATTCGGAAAAAGCGGATTGCGGGAATAGACGTATCCTTCCTCAAACCGCTTTAAAAGCCATTTTGTATAATATTGAACGGTGTCCGTTCGTCCGCCCGTGTTGATAATCACGATTTATTTTCCTCCCGATCGCTTTTTTGGGCCGTGACTTTAAAGGTTAATTCCGTCATCGTAATCATCAGAATAATAAACACTAAGAGATAGACGGGGAGTATTTTGAAGCCGATTAAATTGCCGAGAAGCCCGAAGAGCGGAGGAATCAACGTCGAGCCGACATAGGCGCTCGCCATTTGGATGCCGATGATCGCCCCCGAATTTTCCGCGCCGAAATTGTCGGGCGTGGAATGGATGATACAGGGATAGATTGGCGCGCAGCCCAATCCGATAACGACGAATCCGATCAGCGATACGATCTCGTAGCTCGTGGGAATCAGCAGAGAAATGACTCCGCAGGACAAAATGCAGGTCCCGATGACGATCATTTTTCTGTCGCCGAGCTTGTCCGTGACGAATCCGCTTATAAACCTTCCGACGGTGATTCCTATATAGAACAGCGAAGCGAATTCCGCCGCGCGTTCCGTGTTTATCCCTTTCACCTCGACAAAATAGGTGCTCGCCCAGGACATCGCGGTGGCTTCCGCGGCGCAGTACGCGAAAAAGCCGATTAACAGGAAGGGGACTCCCTTGATTTTCAGCGCGCCGGTCAACCCGAGGCTTTTTGTTTCCTGATGCCCGTTCGTGTTTTGATGGACTTTCCAGACGGGCAGCGTGGCGAGAAGAAGCAGGGCGATGCCCAGCTGTATAAAGCCGACGATTCGATAGCCTTGATTCCATGTCGAGTTTGTCAAAGCGTAGCTCATGACGAAGGGACTGACGATTGTTCCCACGCCCCAAAAACAATGCAGCCAACTCATGTGTTTCGACGCATAGTGAAGGGCGACGTAGTTGTTGAGCGCGGCGTCGATCGCTCCCGCGCCCAGACCGTAAGGAACGGCAAAAACGATCAGCATCCAAAATCGGTCGGAAAAGGAAAATCCAAACAACGCGACCGCCGTAAGAAATACGCTGCTGACGGTGACGATGCGCGCGCCGAGCTTTCTCGTCAATTTATCCGAAAAAAGACTGGATACGATCGTTCCTCCCGATATGACCATGGAAACGACGCCCATAAAGGAGATCGGAACGTTCAGGTCGTTATGGATGACGGGCCAGCCCGAGCCGAGAAGGGAATCGGGAAGCCCGAGGCTGATAAAAGCGATATAAATAAGAGCAAGTAAAAGCGAATACATAGCTTGTTTCTCCCAATTCCTATATAGCGGACAGCTTTGAAAATTCCCTTTCCATATTTTCGGTAAACGCCGCCGTCAGCCGCACGAGTTCGGCGATTTTTTTTATCCCCAGTTCCGCCATGGCGAGGTTTTCCGCGTCGGCGGCGGGAGGGATGACGGTCTGCGCGTAAGTCTTTCCGCTGTCCGTAAAACGGATGCGCTTGTTTCGCCTGTCCTTAGCGACCTCTTCCATACGAATATATCCCTTTTTCAAAAATCTGCCCGTAATCGCCGCGATCGTCTGTTTGTTTGCGGAAAGGCGTTCGCAGATTTCCTTCTGCGTGCAGCCGTCGGGCGCAAACCAAAGGATGTCCAATACAAACAATTCGTTGACGGTCAGATTATGTCGCTTCGCACACCGGTCGTAAACCGCGTGCTGTCTGTCTCGCAGACCGCAATAGGCGTTCACCAATTCGTTGACTTCTTTATCGACTGCCATGCCGCTCCCTCCCGATTGGTCTGATATCATACTAAATTATAGCATGGCGTTCTTAAAAAGGCAAGCTTTTTTTGCGTCTAAAAAGAAATAGGGCGAAAGGATTTTTGCAGGTTTCAAACGGGGATCTTTACACGCTTGTTTTTTTCGGCGTTTTTTCATAAATAGAAAATAGCGGGAGCAGAAGCCGCTCGCCGTTATTTGCTTTTCGTTTGAAAAAGGGGTTATTTGATTTTCAGACTTTATTTTACTGACCGCGAAAATTGCGCGTTCGCACGGGCAGGGGTAAATTTTTGAAGGTTACAGATTCACGCCGAAGTGACTGACCCTGATTTGTCCGCAGGCGCCTTAGATTCGTCGGACGCGAGGAATATCGAAGAGGATGGGACGGCAATATCGCTTAAAATAAAAATCCGCTACCCGTCCCTTGGGACGTATAGTGGATTATATTTTTTTTGCCCGTCTTTGGAATAAGATCCCTATCGGTACTTACCTTTTCGCGGCTCTATTGACAGATAGTTTTTTATTCCTCACAGTAAAAAAGTGATAGGCTTCACGCTCTGTTTTTTGCGGCAAGACTGTTAAAATTTACTTGGACGGATAAGGCGTTTGTGGAATATTATTATTTTCCAACACTTTTTTTAAGTCGTCAAAGTTTTCAATTTTGATCATTCTTATTTCTTTCAGCCTTCCCATGGCACCTGCCTCTGCGGGCTTTTTGAAATAAACGATCACGGAAGTTAAATTACTTGTTTCGTTGCGATAGGCATAACCGGAAACATTATCGAAGGTTTCATGGAAGTAAGAATTGTTCAGCTTCTGGGAAAACATAATTCCCTGGTTACTTGCCGCAAAAATCATCTTAGAATTATACCAACAAGCTTTTTTGGAATAGAACCCCGCATAGATTGCAATTAGGAACGTAGAAATTATGAGCGGGCAAAGTCCCCAAGGTTTTTTGCTCCACATCGCAAATCCTATCGATAAAAATACCATCATCAACACAACGAAAAAACGTAACCAAAAATCTCGGCCTTGTTTTCCATGGGAGTTGCTTTGCCATTCAATCCCGTTAAAACCGTCAAAGTTCATCACTGTTCCTTTGGTAGAAGGTTACAGATTCACACCGAAATCACTGACCATGATTTGTCCCGTAAGCGCCTTGGATTCGTCGGACGCGAGGAACAAAAGGATATTGGCGACGTCCTCCGCCTGACAGGATTTGAGGGAAAGATCGCCGTGCTTGCTCATGGCGCCCATCATGCCCATATCGAGCGCCGCGGGATTCAAGCCCATGGTCATGGGGGTGGCGATATTGCCCGGGCAGACCGCGTTGCAGCGGATATACTTATTGGCGAGCAGCAGGGCGGTATGCTTTGTGATGCCGATGATAGCCGCCTTGGAAGCGACGTAAACGGCTCCGCCTCCGCCGTTATAGCCCGCTACGGACGCCACGTTGACGATGGACGCGCCCGTTTCCATATATTCGAGCGCGGCGCGGATGCACTGCATGGTGCCCACTTCGTTGATGGCGATGACCTTTTCCGCGTCCTCGTCGAGATACTTATCGATGGCTTTCAGACCCGTGTCCAAAACGCCCGCGTTGTTGACGAGAATATCGATGGCGCCGAATTTGTCCTTCGCCGCTTTCATGAGCGCCTTGCAGTCCGCATCCTGGGAGATATCGGTGGGAACGGTCAGCACGCTGCCGCCTGCGGCTTTGATTTTTTCCGCCACGGCGTCGAGCGCGCTTGCGCGCCTCGCGCTGATGACGACGTTTGCGCCCTCTTTTGCGAACAGAAGCGCCGCCGCTTCGCCTACGCCCGAGTTGCCGCCTGTAATAACTGCCGTTTTGCCTTGTAAACGATTCATGTTTTTCCTCCAAAAATTTAATTTTCAAACAATAAATAGTGTAGCACTTTTCGAAGCGATTGTCAATACCGTCGGGGTAAATTTCACCCGATTTTTAACATAATGATTGAAAGGTTAAATAAATTCATTCTTTTTTCACGGAAATAGGGGAAATGCGGCTGCCCGCTTGCGCAAATCCCGTTTTTTTGTTATAATGGAGAAAAAAGAGAAGGAGGGATCATGGGCGTAACGAAAACGGACTTCGTGCGGGGACTGCAATGCCCCAAAATGCTTTGGCTGGACAGTCATAAACCCGAGGAAAAATACATTCCCGCGGCGGTGCAGCGCCGACTCGATCTCGGCAACGAATTCGGCGACAAGGCGATGGCGATATTCGGGGACTATGTGGAAACCACCGCCTACCGTCCCGACGGGCGCATGGATTATGCGGCGATGTTAGAGCGGACGGAGCGGTGCCTGCTGGCGGGCACGCCCGTCATCTGCGAGGCGGCGTTTTCCTGGTACGGCAATTATTGCGCGGCGGATATTCTTAAAAAGACCGCGAGCGGATACGAACTGTACGAAGTGAAAAACGCTCCTCGTCCCCGAAGGGAATTTCTCATCGATCTGGGCTTTCAGAGCTATCTCATCCGAAAAAGCGGGGTGCTCCTGGAACGCTGCTTTCTCATTTTGCGCGGCGAAAACGAAGCGGAAAGGGAAGAGGACGGGGGCAGGGCAGAGGTGACGTTCAGAATCGTGGACGAAACGAAGGAGGCGCGCCTCTTTGAACGCATGGCGGACAAGAATATCTGGACGTTTTCGAAACTGAAAAAACAGGAGGCGGAGGAACCAAAAATTTCCGTCGGCAGGCAATGCGAATCTCCCTATAAGTGCTGGTATTACGACTACTGCCATGGCCGCGGATCTATTTAGAGCGCTTTCTCTCCGCAATGAGGATTCCTACTTTCTCGGCAGAAAAACCTGGGATACTTTATAGACTACAAAAAATTTTCGTAAAAAGCTGAGTAAAGCGCGCGCGGGCGTTGTTTAATAGGTGAAAGGGCATGAGAAAACGCCCCGCCGAACGCGCAAAGGAGGTCGGTATGGGGGAGGACAACGGCATCGGCTGCTACCGCCGTTTTCTTGCGGGCGATAAGGAGGGGCTCGAAGAGCTCGTCGCTCTTTATCAGCGCGCCCTGATTGCCTTCATCGACGGCTATGTGCGGGACAAAGCGCTCGCGGAGGACGTGGAAATCGACGTTTTTTTCGAGCTGTATAAGCGGAAAAAGCCCTTCGACGAAAGGGGCGCCTCCTTTAAGACATATCTTTTCACGATCGCGCGCAACAAGGCGCTCAACGCCGTCAAACAGCGGTCCCGCAGGCGGGAATGCCCGCTGAAAGCCGCGGAAGCAAGGGGCGCGAAGGAGGACGCGGAGAGTGCGCTTTTAGGAAAGGAGCGGGCGGCGTCGGTACATAGCGCGCTGGAAAAATTGCCCGAGGAGTATCGGGAAACGCTGTATTTAAAGTATTTCGAGGAGTTGTCCCCCGACGAGATCGCCGCCGTCACGGGCAGGCGGAAGAAACAGGTGTATAACCTTTTGGCGAGGGGCAGGGCTGCGCTGAGAGAGCTTTTGACCGCGGAGGGATTCGACTATGAAAACATATAGAGAAACCTCTGACGAGGTGTTTGAAAAAATCGGGGAATACGAGCGGGCGAAAAAACGCAGGCGCCGCGCCGCCCTCCGCGTCTGCGGCGTCGTCGTCGCTTTTGCGCTCGTGTTGTCGCTGCCCGTCGCCTTTGTCCTTCGCGCTTTCGGCGGCAAGGGGAGTGCGGGCGCGGATGGAGAAGCCGGATACAGCTTCGACGTCGACGATGTCCTTCCTTCGGACTCGTCCGAAGAATCTTCCGGGGAAGACTCTTTGCAATCCGATTCCCTGTCGGAGGGAAACGAATAAAATTTTTAACGTTTAGGAGAGGGGAACAAGATGAAAAAAGTTTTGAAAAGCGCGGTCGTGCTCTTTTTATTATGGACAGCGTCGGCGTTTACGGGCTGCGGCGCAAAGGATTCTTTCTCAACGACCGCGCCGAATTACGGCGCAAAGATTTTTTCCGTCGTCACGGCTCCGCTCCATTACGGCGATTACGAACGCGCGGGACTCAAAACGGCGATTTTGAAAAGCGAGGAAGACGTTTGTTCGTATGCCGATGCATTGGCGCAAAGCGAACCGCTGAAAGAAGCGCTCGCCGCTTACGATTCGGACTATTTTACGGCGAAAACGTTGATTGTCCTCCTCCGTTTCGAGCCGTCGAGGAGCATAGAAGTGAACGTGGAGGAAGTGACGGTTTCAAACGAAAAGGCGGTGGTGACGATAGCGCGGAATTTTCCGTCCGAAGGCGATTGCGACGGCGCCATCAACGTGTGGTGTTTTCTCATCGAAACGGAGAGGACGAGCGCGGAAAACGTGGAAGTGGTGTGCCGGTAAAGGAACTTTATAAACGAAAAAATTAGGAGGGAAAAAGGATGAAGGGACTTGTCAGGAGAATGTTGCCGTGTGCGTTTGCCGTATTATGTATGGCGTTCGCGTTTGCCTCGTGCGGCGCGAGCGGCGACGCAAAGTACGGAGGCGCGGCGGGAGATATGGCGGGGGATTACGAAACGGGCGCTCCCGATTCCGCGGGCGAGGAAGAGGGAACGCAGGAACGGCCGCTTCCGCAGGCGGGGCAACTCACCGCGGGCGAGTGGAACGACAATAAAAATTATGAGTTTTTTAAATCTTTGTTCGATAAGGAGATCATTGCGCCGCAGCCCGACGAAAGCGGCAACGTTCCCGACGTCCTTATCTATAAGGAAAACATTTTTACGCCGTATGCGCAGGACGAGGTGTGGGGTAAGGACGAGAATGCCGTCGTGCATCATGAAACGTGGGGAATGAGTCCTTTGCGCCGCGTGGAAGTGAAGGTGAAGGGCGCGGACGGCAATCCCGCCGCGGGCGCGTCGGTGGCGCTGGTCGCAAAAGGAGAAGCGAGCGTCGGCGCCTATTGCGCTGCGAAAACGGACGCTAACGGAAAAGCCTATCTGTTCCCTTCCCTTTCCGTCGAGGAATACGACGTGATCGCGGGCTACGGCGAAGATTTAACCGCCCGCGCGCAGGCGGATGAAAACGGATATACCGTGACTCTGACGGAGGAAAGCCGCGCCTTTACGCAGCTCGATCTGTGCTTCATGATCGACACGACGGGGTCTATGGGCGACGAACTCGGTTATCTGCAAGCGGAGGTGGGCGACGTCATTTCCCGCGTACAGACGGAACTGCCGAACGCGGATATTCGGCTCGGATTGGTATTTTATCGGGATTTCGGGGACGAGTACGTCGTCAAAAGTTTTGATTTCACTTCGGATATCTCGGCGCAGCAAACCGTCTTGAAAAAGCAGAAAGCCGCGGGCGGCGGGGACTATCCCGAGGCGGTGCACGAAGCGCTCGCCGAAACCCTGGGTCTATCCTGGCGGGAGGACGCGCGCAAAATTCTCGTTCCCGTTCTCGACGCGCCCCCGCACGATTCCACAACGGAACAGGGCACGAAACGGGATATCCGCGGCGAGTACGGAACGCTCGTATACCAAGCCGCGGAAAAGGGAATTGCCGCCGTTCCCGTCGCGGCGAGCGGCGTAGACGTTCCGACGCAGTACGTACTGCGTTCCACGGCTCTTATTACGGGCGGCACGTACGTGTTTTTGACGGATGACAGCGGAATCGGGAACGGACACGACAAACCCGTCGTCGGTGAGTTTGTTGTGGAATATCTCAATTCCTGCCTCGTGCGCGTCATCGGCGAGCTGTACGACGGCAAGGAGCGCCCTGCGGTGCCCTATGCGCAGGAGGTAAAAGAGTAAAAAGGCAAAGCGTCGATTGTACGGACGCAGAGAAAAGAAAAATCTTTTATTCGGAAAGGCGATTTTCTGCGCGGAAAAGGGAAAAACGGCAGGCGGCGCTTTGAGATCCGACTTTTAAGCGCGCGAAAGTTTTGCCCGGCACCCCGTTTTTTGAAAAGCGGTTTTAAAGATTTTCATTCGTCGCCTTTTGTTCGGCGGTCGGCCGGGATCGCGCGGGCGTGGGCGAACGATTGGGGAAGGGAATAAAGAATGAGAAATGAAAAAAGTTCCTCGGAAAAAGGAAAAACTTTTGCAGCTTTTTTCTGTGCGGGAATCCTTCTCTGCGGCGCGGGCGCCTGCGCGCCGAAATCTCCTTACGAAGGCGCGTCCGTCGTAAGGATTGAGCGGATCTCCTGGGAGGGAATGGAGATGTTTTCTTCCCGGCGCTATATACGCGCGTTCGACTTTGAAAATAATATCGTCACGGACGAAACCGAGCTTTCCGAAGAGGATTTTCAAACGTGGATCTCTCTTTACGAAGAAAGAACTCCCGACGCGACGGAATCGGAACGAGAAGCGTATATCGCAGAACTGCGGGCGGAATTCAATACGCCCGAGGTAAAAGCGCGATTTTCCGAAGCCGACGAGAAAGACTTTTTTGAATATGTAGAAAAACAAGGCTTTTATTCCTGGGCGGAGCGTTACGAAACACAGCTTGTCGTCGACGACGGCGCAGGATTCCTCGTCAAAATTTATTTTGCGGACAATACCTGCAAGCAGACGTATTTCTATTACGACTATCCCGACAATTACGAGAAAATAGCAGCCGCATTCCAAAACGATCTCGGCTGCGGGTTGTGGTGAGCCGTTTTCTGTACGTATAGGAAAGGGGAAGGGAAAACTTCCGTTGCCGCCGCGTTTTAAAGAGAAAAATTTTTAAGACCGTTCCCGTTGTCGGGACGTTAAAACTTGCCGACCGCTTTTGACGAAAAAGCGGTCGGCGGTTTTGTAGATCGAAACAGAAGCCGCCGTTTGGCGGCGGTGTGCGGACGGGAAGAAAGGCGCTTCCGTTTCCCGCGGGGCGGAGGCGACTTTTATATAGAAATTTCCATAAAGATTATAGAAACGTCGATTGAAAAAAGGATACGCGCCCGTTATAATAAAAGCGCAAGGGGAACAAAGACGTTTTGTAGGTTACGCCTTATTCGGACAGGAGTTGTTTAAAAAGACAAAAGCGCAAAACGGTTGCGACATTTTTGCGCCCGGTGCAATCAAGGCGAAGGCAATCGCAAGCGTCTTCCCGCCTGATTCCAAGATGACTTTGCCATGAAAAACGGGAAGGTAAAAACGCGGTTTTGCCCTTTGAATAAAACGGAAAAGGGGTACTCTGCATTTTTTCTCTCTGTCCTTAACGGGGCTGTTGCTTTGCGATAGAGAGAAGCGAATTAAAAAGGAGATGGAAAAATGATATTTCATACGGCGTATAAAGGAGGCAGACCCGTGTGTCTGTCGGAGGAAACGCGGGCGTTTGCCGAGGAATCCCTGCGGGGAAAATACGGGGATGAAACGCTGAAAACGCCCTTTGTGACAATGGACGACGTCGCGGGATTCGGGGAGAGGGAGGATTACGATAAGTACGACGAGATGATCCGCCGTATTGCCGAACGCGCGCCCGTGCGGGTGACGGAACGGGAGAAGATCTGCGGCGCGGCGACTCTCGGCGCGGCGATCGACCATCTCGTGCCCGCTTTCTATGCGGGAAAACCCGTTTTTTCCGGCGTCAGTCATCTCACCTGCGGCTTTGACAGGGCGGTGCGCGAAGGATTGGATTCCTACGAAGAGCGGATAGATAAAAAACTGCGGGAAGCGGAAAACAGTCCCGCTTTTTCGCCCCGAAGCAAGCGATTTTTAAAGAGCCTGAAAAACACCCTTTCCTCCTTTCGGCTCTGGCACGGGCGGTATCTTAGCGCCCTGCGCGCGGACGACGAGCGATATGCCGTGCTGTCCCGCGTGCCTTTCGGCAAAAGCGAGAGCTTTTTAGAAGCGGTGCAGTCGCTTTGGTGTTGTTTCGCTTTTACGCGGCTTTGCGGCAATTGGTCGGGATTGGGACGGATAGACGAATATTTGGGCGGGTATCTGCAAGCCGACCTCGCCGCGGGAAGGATAGACGTCGAAGGCGCTCGGGAGCTTTTGGCGTCCTTGTTCGTGAAGGGCTGCGAATGGATACGTTCCGAGCCGCCCGCGGGCTCCGGCGACGCTCAGCACTATCAGAATATCGTTCTCGGAGGGGTGAATGAAGAGGGCAGGGAAGTGACGAACGAGGTGACGTACCTCATCCTCGACGTGGCAGAAGAGCTCGGCATCGGCGATTTTCCCATCACCGTCCGCCTTTCTTCTCGCTCGCCCGAAAAGCTTTTTCGCCGCGTGGCGGAGCTTTGGCGGCACGGCGGAGGGATCGTCGCCGTCTATAACGAAGAGCTGATTCTCCGCTCCCTCGAAGAGTACGGATATCCGCCGCGGGAAGCGGCGAAATTCGCCAACGACGGGTGTTGGGAAGTGCAAATTCCCGGCAAGACCTTTTTTTCTTACGTCCCTTTCGACGCGCTGGAACTTTTACAGCGCGAGGTGTTTCGTCTGGGACAGGGAGAGTCGGCGCATTTTGACGACTTTCAGACTCTTTACGCCGCTTTTTATAAAAGTCTGGAAAAAAAGACGGAGGAGATCTGCGCGGACGCCCTCGCTTTTCGCACCGTGAACGGCGACGGAAAAACGTGGAAACGGAATTTCCCCATGACCGTCGTCGCGCTTTTCGAAGAGGGGTGTATCGGGAAAGCGCTCGATTACGGCGAAGGCGGTCCCGTTTACAATATCGTTTCTCCGCATATCGGCGGGGCGCCCGACGCCGGCAATAGTCTTTACGCCGTCGACAAGCTCTGTTTCCGAGAGCGACTCGTTTCGTTTGACGAACTCATGGCGGCGCTCGCCGCGAATTGGGAAGGGTACGAGGTCCTGCGGGAATACGCGCGCAAGAAACTGATCTGTTACGGAAACGACGGCGAGGCGGACGCCTACACCGCCCGCATTCTCGACGACTTTGCCGATATTCTTTGGCGGCGTTCCAAATCGGACGTGACGGACGGACTGCTGTTCCCGCCCGGCGCCAGCACGTTCGGCAGACAAATCGAGTGGCGCGCCGCCCGCTTCGCCGTTCCCTTCGGCTTTAAAAAGGGAGAGATTCTTTCGGGCAACAATTCTCCCACGCCCGGCACCGATTTCTCGGGCGCGACCGCTTCCGTCAAGTCCTATTGCAGGGCGGACTTGAAAAAACAGGTGACGGGCGCGGCATTGGACGTGCGTCTTCTTCCCTCGTCGATGGAAGGGGAAAACGGAATCGCCTCCCTCGTCGCGCTCGTCAAGGGCTTTCTCAAATTGGGCGGATATTTCATGCAGACGGACTGCGTGGACGCCGCCACGCTGCGCGCCGCCCGCGACGATCCCAAAGCGTACAAGACGCTGTCCGTGCGCGTGTCGGGGTGGAATGCCCGCTTCGTCACGCTCGATAAACAATGGCAGGACATGATCATCGAAAGGACGGAACAGGGAATATGACGCCCGGCCGATTGGAGGTTTCCCCCGCTTCTTCTAAGCTTAAAAAAATTGCGCCGGGCGCGGACGAGGTCCTTTTGCCCGTCACCGCCATCGAACGATTTTCTGCCAAGGACGGACCGGGAATCCGCACGGTGGTCTTTCTCAAAGGCTGTCCTTTGCGATGTCTTTGGTGTCACAATCCCGAAACGCAGTCGGCTGAGGAGGAGCTTTTGTTCGATCCTTCCGCCTGTATCGGCTGCGGCAGATGCGCGCGGGTCTGCCCCGCGGGGGCGCATACGTTTTCGCCCGTGCGGCTGCTGGACAGAAAAAAATGCGTGGTTTGCGGCAAATGCGCGGCGGCTTGTCCGACGGGCGCCTGCGAGCGTTCGGGTCGGCGCATGAGCGTAGAGGAAATTTTGACGGAAGCGAAAAAAGACGAGGCGTTTTACGCGGGCGGCGGAGGACTCACGCTCTCGGGCGGGGAGCCGCTTTTTTTCGAGGGTAGCCTCGCGCTCCTTAAAAGGGCGAAAGAGAGCGGGCTGTCCGTCGTGGCGGAAACGTGCGGATACCTGCCGCAAGAACGCGTGGAAGGGGCGGCGAAGTACGTCGATCTCTTTTATTGGGACGTCAAGGATACCTGCGAGGAACGGCATTTTCAAAATACGGGAGGCTCGTTTGCGAAAATCCGAGAAAATCTGCTCTTCGCGGACGAACTGGGCTGCAAGACGTTGATGCGCTGTATCATGGTCGAGGGCGTGAACGCGGACGAAAAAAATCTCCGCGGCATCGCGGAGTTATACGCCCGTTTAAAAAATTGCTTCGGCGTGCAGCTGATTCCCTGTCACGCGCTGGGCGCTTCGAAAAATCGTCTTCTCGGCAGGACGGACGGCGCGAAAAAAGAATGGACGCCGACGCAAGCGGAAATGTCCCGCTTGCGGGCGCAACTCCGCGCTTACGGCGTCGAGGCGACAGAGTAGGCAACGTTCGTGGCGGCGTAAAGGCGTTCGTTGTTGATAAATTCCCCGTTTGCCCCGCCCCTCGCCAAGGTTCCGCGCCGCAGCGGATTTATTGCGGCGTCGGCGGAAAAAATAAGGAACGGCATTCGTGCCGCCGCGCGGCTTGTCCGCTGAAAGAAACGCGGCGGGCATTTGTCGGGAGCATTTATCCGTTAAGACGTTTCCGCCGTCGCCCTGGCGGAAACGTTCGTTTTTTAAAAACTTTCCCGTGTTTTCGTTGGAGCCGATCGGCGGTCTTTCCCGATTTTATGCGGGGAAGTCGTGCGCTACATACGATTTCCCGCCATCGTTTCGAGATATTGCTTTCTGTACGCGCGCGGCGAGCAGCCGTATCTTTCGTGAAAGACGCGGCTGAAATAAAGCGGATCGGCAAATCCTGCCGCTTCCGCCGCTTCCCCGATCGGGCGGGCGGTATACAGAATATCTTTGAGCGCCCTGGAAAGCCTGAACTCGGTGAGATAGGAAACGGGCGTCTGCCCCGTATACCGTTTGAACGCGGGATAGAACGCGGGCAGGGACATTCCCGCCGCGGCGGCGAGCGCGGAAACCGAAAGATCCCTGTCGAAATTTTTTGCTATGTAGGCGAGGGCGGCGGCGATCCCCTCGGGCAGGCGCGGCTTTTCCCTGGCCGTGCGGAGGAGCGTTTTCAATATCTGACAGCACCATGCGAGCCTGTCCAAAAGATCTTCGGTCCGAAAGATGCCGTCCAAAGCTTCGTTGAACGCTGCGGCGCTTTCTTCGTCCGCGATCAAGGGAAATTCGAAAAGAACGTCGGCGGGCATACCGTTGAGTTCGGCGTTGAAAAATACCCACCTCGCCGTCATGCGCCCGTCCGCCTTATCCATGCGGTGCACGATGGTCTGCATCCGCCGCGGCGGCGCCGTAAATACGCCGCCCTCTTTCGTTTCTCCCTTCCTGCCGTCGTCGAGCGCGATAAAATATTCCCCGTGCAAAGATTGAACGACGGAGAAGCAGGGCAGCGATTTGATATGCGTCAATCCGTCGGAACGCGAGAGTTCGAGAGCGCCCGCCGAAACGTCGGATATGACTGCCGATTCGATCTTCATTTTCCTTTTCCTCTTCCTCTTTCAGTCGTTTACTACGTCGTAAGGGCGCCCCGCGAGATAGGCTGCGAGGTGCTCCGTCACCCTCTCGTGCAGGCGCAGCCGGGTTTCTAACGGCTGCCAGGCGATGTGCGGCGTCATGTGGCAGTTTTTCGCCTTCAAAAGGGGATTGTCGGAGCGGATCGGCTCCTCGGATGCCACGTCGAGATACGCCCCTGCCAGCCGGCCGCCGTCGAGCGCGTCCGCGAGCGCGCGTTCGTCTATCAGTCCGCCGCGCGCGGTGTTGATGAGGATCGCGGTCGGCTTCATCAAAGCCAGCGACTTTTCGCCTATCAATCCGAGCGTTTCCGCGTTCTGCGGACAGTGCAGGGACAAAAAATCGCTGCGGGAGAAAAGCGCTTCCTTTTCCGCGTATTCGTAAGGGCAGTCCGCTTTTTTCGTGCGGGTGCAGACGAGGATTTTCATGCCGAGCGCCACGGCCGCCTTCGCCACTTTGCGCCCGATGTTTCCGAAGCCGAAGATGCCCAGCGTTTTTCCGCTCACCTCTACCATGGGGTAGTCGTAATAGGAGAACGCGGCGCATTTTTCCCAATCCCCCCGCCGCACGGAAGCAGTGTAGTCGAGAAGGCTGCCGGCGCCCGCGAGAAGCAGGGCGAGCGTGTGCTGGGCGACCGCGTCTGTGGAATAATCGGGCGTGTTGGAAACGACGATCCCCCGCTTTTTACAGGCGGAAAGATCCACGTTGTTAAAGCCCGTGGAATACAGACCGATATATTTTAAGCGGGGCAGGGCTGCGATGACGCGCGCGGAGAGGTCGGTCTTGTTGACGAGAAGCACGTCCGCGTCCGCGCAGTTTTCGATGACCTGATCGGCGGAAAGGCAGGGATAGAGCCGAAGTTCGCCAAATTTTTTCAGCGAGGAAAAGTCCACGTCGCCCGCGAAGGCGATGGTATCCGTGCCGATAAGACAAATATTCATGAGAAAGTTCCTTTGCGGCAAGTTGTTTTCGCCCGATTTTTTTTGCCGCTGATAAAAGATTCGGGGCGTCCGCGCAGGCTCGGGACCTTGTCCCAAGGTCAATTTCAAGTAATAAAAGGTTAATATTGGGCAGCCTTTTATTCCATAAAAATCGGCGGGAAGTGCGAGGGAGGGGGATGCGCTTTGTAAAGCGGGCGACGAGAGCGTCGCGGGGAGAAAAGCGCGGCGGCGAGTCGGGGGACGACTACGGGCACATAGTTCTCTTTTAGTATAGCACATTCTTGAAAAAAATTCAAATGCCGGGGCGCGCCCGCCGGCAAGTTGTCTGTCCGAAAAAGAAAAATTTTGCCGCGATTTCGTCGTTTTATTTGACAAACGAAAAAAAATATGATAAAATCACCTAAGTCGAACAGCAGGGGGCGTAGAATTTCCGACGAAATTCCGCGCTTTTTTTGTTCCTCGTAGTTTTCATGCAGCTTTTCTCGGATAAAGACTCGAAAATAAATCGAAAAGGAATCCTTATGCGACAAAGTCAACAAGAAATTTCCCCCGAAAACGCAGAAAACGAATTGGGCGAAGCGAAAATTTCCAAACTGCTCCTGAAATTCTCCCTGCCTTGTATCCTCTCCCTCTTGATCAGCGCTCTGTATAACATCGTCGATCAAATTTTTATCGGCAACAGCGAACTCGGCTATCTCGGCAATACGGCGATCGGCGTCGTCTTTCCCATCACGATTATCGTGCAGGGCTTCGCCTGGTGCTTCGGGGACGGCTCCGCGGCGTACCTCAGCCTCTGTCAGGGCAAAAAGGACACGAAAAACGCGCATAAATGTATCGGCACGGGAATCGTGGTTTCCGTTGCCGTCAGTATGGCGCTCATTCTGTTTTTAGGGATTTTCAGGCGTCCCGCCTTGCGCCTTTCGGGCGCGTCCGATCAAAGTATCTCTCTTGCGGAAGATTATTTTCTCATCATCCTTTTCTTTTTCCCCGTGTTCATGCTGATGAATATGATGAATTCCGTCATCCGCGCGGACGGCAGCCCCGCGTTTTCCATGACTTCCATGCTTTCGGGCGCCGCCGTCAACATCATTCTCGATCCCGTTTTCATCTTCGTGCTGCATTGGGGAATCAAGGGCGCCGCGTGGGCGACGGTGATCGGTCAGGTCGTGTCCTTTGCCGTCTGTATCGCCTATTTCTTCAAAAGCAAGACCTTTCGCCTCGGCTTGAAGAGCTTTCTTCCCGATTTGCGCATCTTTTGGAATGCGATCAAACTCGGACTTTCCACTTTCATCACGCAGATGTCGATCGCGGTCGTATCGCTGGTGTGCAACTTCCTGCTCTCCCGCTACGGCGCGGCTTCTCCCTACGGCGCGGACATTCCCATCGCCGTCATCGGCATCGAAACGAAGGTGTTTACCATCATCATCAATATCGTCGTGGGGCTTGTTCTCGGCGGTCAGCCCATCCTGGGATATAACTACGGCGCCAAAAAATACGACCGCGTCAGAAAGACCTATCGGATCATTTTGACGGCGACGCTCGCCGTCGGGCTGCTTTCCACGCTTGTCGTCGAGGCGTTTCCCCGGGCTGTCGTAAGCGTTTTCGGCTCCTCGGACGAAGCGCTGTATCTGGAATTCGCCGAAAAGACTTTCCGTATTTTTCTTTCCCTCGTCACGTTCACCTGCGTCGTCAAAATGAATTCCATTTTCCTGCAAGCGGTGGGGCAGCCCGTCAAAGCGACCGTCGCCTCCCTCGTGAGAGATCTCGTGTGTTTCGTGCCGATGGCGTGTATCCTGCCTCGTTTCTTCGGGATAGACGGTATTCTCTATGCCGCGCCCGCCGCGGACTGTATCGCGATGGCGGTGACGGTAGCCCTCAGCGCCGCGTTTTTCCGCGGCATGAAAAAATCGTCCCTCCCTTCGTCGGAAAGCGCCGCGATTTTAAAGCCTTCCCGCCCCGGCGCCATCGTTACGATCGCCAGGGAACACGGCTCCGCGGGAAAGCAGATCGGGAACGCGGTGGCAAAGAAGCTGGGGATTCCCTTTTATTATAAGGAAATGACGGCGCTGGCGGCGCAGGAGAGCGGACTCGATAAAGAGTTCATTTCGGACATCAACGCCGATTCGCCCGCCGTCCTGCGGGAGTTGTACCTCGGCACGGAAGTCGTCAGGCAGGCGGTTGCCGCGCAGGAAAAGGTGATCCGCAAAATCGCGGACAACGGTGCCTGCGTCATCGTGGGGCGCGCCGCCGATTACGTGCTGCGGGAATATCCGAACGCCGTGCGCGTCTTTCTTTACGCGCCTATGGAATACCGCGTTAAAAAGGTTTCGGAAATGTACGGGGATACGCCCGCGGAAGCACAGCGGCAGATTAAGCGCTCGGACGCCGCGCGCGCGGCGTACTATCGCAGCGTTTCGGGGCTGACCTGGGGGGACGTTCATAATTACGACCTCTGTCTTGACGCTTCGCTCGGCGTCGAAAGGACCGCGGAAGCCGTCTGCGCTTTTTTGAACGAGAAAAATAAATAAAGCCGTCTTTATCGAGCCGTTCCGCCGCCGCGGGGCGGCTTTTTTCGAGCCGTGCGGCCCGGACGGGAAGGGAAATAAGAGCAAAGGGGAAAAAATATTCCGAACGTTTCGTTTTCATTGCGGCGATTCGCGGCTCGGGAGTATAAATCAGACGCTCGCTCGTTGTCCGAATCGATAAAAAGAATGAAAAATCGATAAAAAGCGACAAACGGTTGACAAATGTCTTGACAGTTGTCAATAAAAGGCGTATGATTGCTTTAAAAAAGACGGCGCCCGCGCGGGGCAGGACGCGAGGACGCGGCAAGAAAACGGAAAAGGAAGCTGTCGGGCGCTTTCGCGGCGAGAATAAAAAGCGCGGCGTCTTCGTCGGCGGATTCCCGCAAAGAAACGGGACGAATACGCAGGCGAGGCGCGTTAAAGAGGCGCGGGCGTCCGCAGTCGGCGCGAGGGAGCGCTTTTTAAAGCCGCGGCAGGGGCGGCGGAGGAATTTTGTATGGACATTCGGGAAAAGTACGACGTTATCGTAGTCGGCGCGGGCGTCGCGGGATTAAACGCGGCTCGATTTCTGCCTCGTGATAAGAAGATTTTGCTCCTATCCAAGGAAAGCCCCCGTCACAGCGATTCCTATCTCGCGCAGGGCGGCATCTGCGTACTCAAATGGGACGGGGATTACGAAACTTATTTTGAGGACACCATGCGCGCGGGGCATTACGAGAACGACCCCGAAACGGTGGGGTGTATGCTGCGCTATTCCCGGGAAACGATCGCCGATCTCCTCGACGCGGGGGTGCGTTTTACGCGCGACGCCGCCGGCAATTTTCTCTATACCCGCGAGGGCGGGCATCGCACGAAGCGCATTCTCTATCACGACGACTGCACGGGCAAGGAGATCACTTCCCGCTTGTTTTCTGACGTTCGCCGTTTGAAAAACGTACATATCCGCCCGTATACCGTTCTTCTCGACATCCTCGAAGCGGAGGGCGAATGCGCGGGCGCCGTGCTCAAAGACGCGAAAACGGGCGAGGTGAAGGCGGTGAGCGCCGATTATGTGATTTTGGCGACGGGAGGCGTCGGCGGACTGTTCCGATTTTCCACCAATTACCGCAATCTGACCGGGGACGGCGTGGCGATCTGCTTAAAGCACGGCGTGAAAGTGGAAAACGTCGATTATATTCAAATCCATCCCACCACTCTCTACACGAAAAAGCGGGGTCGGCGGTTTCTCATCTCCGAATCGGTGCGCGGCGAGGGCGCGGTGCTTTTGAACGGCAGGGGCGAACGCTTCACCGACGAGCTTCAACCCCGCGACGTGGTTTCCGCGGCGATTTACGCCGAGATGGAAAAGGAGGGGAGCGACCACGTTTATCTCGACCTGCGCACGATTCCCCCCGAAACGGTAAAGACGCATTTCCCCGCCATCGTCAAACGCTGCGAGTCGGAGGGATACGACGTATTCAAAGCGCCTATTCCCGTGGTGCCGGGACAGCATTATTTTATGGGCGGAATCAAAAGCGATACGGAAGGGCGCACGAGTATGCCCCGCCTCTTCGCGGTGGGCGAAACGTGTTGCAACGGCGTGCACGGAAAAAACCGCCTCGCCTCCAATTCTCTCTTGGAAAGTCTGCTCTTTGCCAAACGCGCTGCGCTGCGCATCGCCAATACCTATTCGCCTTTGAGCGGGAAAACGCGGGAACGTGCCGCCCAGGGCTTTGACGAGCGCGCCTATCGGGACGACGCGGCGCTCAAAGCGGCGTATCGGCAAGCGGTGCTTTCAGAGATAGACCGCGAACGGACGGCGCGCGAAAAAGCGCGTTCGGCTGCGGAAAACGCGGCGCACGAAAAACGGAAAATCTAAAAAGCCGAGGCGGAGAAGAAAGCCTTTCGTTCGGGAGGCGGATGCGGAATCGGAAAAGAGATTTTTCCGCTCTTTTCAAAGCGGCAAGACAGAAGCGATAAGACAAAAACGGCGTCGAGGGGCGAGAACGCTCCAATTCAACCGACGTCACGATACGAGGCGACTATGAATCCGATAACAGAAAAAATACAGGCGGATAAGCTCATCGAAATGGCGCTGCAAGAGGACATCACCAGCGAGGACGTTTCCACGAACGCGGTGATGCCCGAATATAAAAAGGGAACGGTGCAGCTCTTGTGCAAGCAGGACGGCGTAATTTGCGGACTCGGCGTATTTTTGCGCACTTTCGAACTTTTGGACGAAAACACGAGGGCGAAATTTTACGTAAAAGACGGCGACGAAGTGAAAAAGGGGCAGCTTCTCGCGGAACTGACGGGCGATATCCGCGTCTTGCTTTCGGGCGAGCGCGTGGCTCTCAACTACTTGCAGCGCATGAGCGGCATTGCCACCTACACGCGGGAGGTGGCGAATTTGCTCGCCGGCAGTAAGACCAAACTGCTCGACACCCGCAAGACGACGCCGAATATGCGCGTTTTTGAAAAGTACGCGGTGCGCGTGGGCGGCGGCAATAATCACCGCTATAATCTTTCGGACGGAGTGCTTTTAAAGGACAATCATATCGGCGCGGCGGGCGGCGTCGCCGCCGCCGTCAAAGCGGCAAAGGCATACGCGCCCTTCGTGAGGAAGATCGAAATAGAGGTGGAAACGCTGGAACAGCTGAAAGAGGCATTGGACGCGGGCGCGGATATCGTCATGCTGGATAATATGTCCCCCGAAAATATGGCGGAAGCGGTGGCGATGACAAAGGGCAGAGCGGAAACGGAATGCTCGGGCAATGTCACGAAAGAAAATATCGCCCGACTGACGAATTTAGGCGTCGATTACATTTCCAGCGGCGCGCTGACCCACTCGGCGCCCATTCTCGACGTATCCCTCAAAAATCTGCACCCCGTGGACTGACGGCGTTTGGAAACAGCCGACGGCGGGTAAATAGTATATGAGTAAGGCGTATTTGATAAAGGGGAAAGTATAGGTACGGGAGCTTTCGGAAATCTTTTACGGAGGACGAAAATGCGCCTCGGCGTCCATAACTATCCCGCAGAGGCGGAGGAAGCAGGAATCTCTATCGGCGCGCGCTTTGAATCGGAATGCGAGTCGGAACGGCTCTTGCCGCGCGTCTGCCGCCGTCGACGTAAGGGGCGTTTTGAAAGCCCGCGAACGGACTGCGAAAGGGGAAATATTCTTTTCGGACTTACCTGAACGATAAGGGCAGGTCTGAGATGAGAACAAATCAGGGGAGGAAAACGCAATGACGGACAACATCGGCAATATGGCGCGGGAAAAACGCAGGGATCGGATCCTCGCGGCGATCGGCTCGACGGACGAACCGCAGAGCGCGGGCGCGCTGGGGGACAGATTCGGCGTTTCCCGCCAGGTCATCGTACAGGATATCGCGGTGCTTCGCGCGGCAGGCGCGCCCATCGTGTCCACAAACAGAGGATATATTCTCGCTTCCAGGCGCTTGGCGGCGAGGGTATTCAAGGTATATCATACGGAGAGCGAGCTTGCCGAAGAACTGGAACTCATCCTCGACAACGGCGGCGCGATAAAAAACGTCAGCGTCAGCCACAGGGTGTACGGTCATATCGAGGCGGAACTGAATATAGAAAACCGCGTTCACGCCGCGGAGTTCGTGCGCAGCATCGAGGGCGGCAAAAGCAGACCTTTGATGGTGGTGACGGAAGGGTATCACTATCACACCGTCACGGCGCCCGACGAGGAAACGCTGGATAGAATCGAGCGCGCCCTGAAAGAGCGCGGATTTTTGGTGGAACAGTAAACTTTTTGCGGCTTTTCGGGGCCGGACAAAGGCTTTCGTCGTTTTTGCGCAAGGGAGCGGAAAATAGAATTTTTACGGGGAAGTTTTATGAAAATTACGGTTTATGCGGGCGAATACGGCGGCGACGCCGCCCTTCAAAAGGAATACGGGCTGGGGCTTTTCATCGATTCCCGGCTGCATAATTGTCTGTTCGATTTCGGAAACAAAACGGCGGAAAAGAATTTGAGCGCTCTCGAAATATTCCCCGAATTTGCGGACGTCGCCGTGCTTTCTCACGGTCATGTTTTCGTCGGCGGGGGACTTCCCGCCTTGAAGCCGCGCCTGAAAAACGCGAAGCTGTACGCGCGCGAAACGGCGTTCGAGCCGCATTATTTCAAAAAATCCCGATTTAGCTATAAGACGATCTCTCTGCCGAAAAAGCTGACGGCGGAGGGAACGGTGTTTACGAAGAGCTTTTTGAAGATCGACGAAGAACTCAGTCTGCTCTCTAATTTCAAACCCGATAAAAAGCTCTTGGAATCGCCGCGCTACTTTGTGGACGGAAAAAAATATTTCGAAACGGACACCTTTGCGCACGAGCAGGCGCTCCTCGTCACGGAGGAAGGAAAATCGGTGCTCTTTGTGGGCGCCGCGCACGCGGGTCTGAAACAGATGATGGAGCGCGCCGAAAAGACGTATCAAAGACCCGTTTCCGCCGTTGTGGGCGCTTTGGCGCTCACCGATAAAAAGGGCAAGCCGATCTTCGGCGAGGAATGGGTGCGCAATTTCGCTTTCGAGCTGGAAAAATTCACCTCCGCGGAATTTTATTTTGCGTCGGGCGTGGGGGACGCCGTGTTCAACGCTTTGCAGGAAGAACTCGGAGAGCGCATTCACCGCCTTTCCGTAGGCGAAACGAAAGAACTTTAAAGCTCTGAAAGACGCGCTTCTATAAGCGCCGCGCAGAGAGGGCAAACGCTTTGAATAAAGACAGGCTCCGATGTGCTTTTTGTCGATTTTGCGCCTTGTCTGCGGCTTCGTAAGGCGCTGCGGGAAATTGTGAAAGGACGACAGAAAAACGTAAAAAGCAAACGGGAGGACAAGAAGGTATGCCTTTCCGCATCGGAAGCATCGGAAATGAAGCGGATATGCTTTTGCGGCTTTGCAGAGAAGAGTTTTAGAGCGTGTTGACACAAATACAGGAATTTTTGAGATAATTTTTTCCAGGATGATGCGGGAAGCGGGCGAATACAGCGACGCAGTTAGCCGACGAACCACGGTGTATTGCGGAAACGTAGCCAAAATTTGACGTTTATAGTTTGTGTGAACGCACGCTGATTAAAATGAGGAAGAATCCCCCTTATCAGCCCTTATAAGTGTCGGTACTACCGTTCAAGCGCGCAGTAGTTAAAATTTTTTTGGAAATTTTGATTTTTGGCAGGCTAAAAATGCTGTTTTTTAAAACCTTTGCCTGTTTACGGGCGCTTTCCAAACGGAAAAAGCCGTTTAAAAACCGAAAAAATAAAACGGCTTTCCAATACCTTGCTTTTTCTTTACGGACGTGCTTTTAACGGATCGGGACCGATTAAAATTAAAAAATAAAACGACGGCGAGGGATTCTCGTCGTCGTTTTTCCTAATCGAGTCAGTCGGCCTTGTACTTTCCGAAATTAGGAATATTCGGCAGATATGTTTCACAGATATATTGTTCTCCGCCGTGTGCGGTATCTTCATATAATACCTCCGGCGACGGGAAGTAAGTTTTTGTCCACTTGGCGAGCTCGGGAGCGCTGTAACTGTTGACGTCGCCCGAAAGGGAATTATAGAAACAGTGAAGCAGTCCGCTGTCCGTATAAAGATAAGTAAATCGAATGAGGTACTCGCCCGAAACCGTATAGATTCCCGTGCCGTCGGCTTCAAAGATCAAATAATGCTGAGCGTCCTTTCCTATATCCTCAGAGAAAAGATACCTTTTGCCGTAAGTCAGCGGAGCGTTAGTCGAGGAGCCCTTATGCGAGGCGTTTCCCGTGCACGCGACACAGGCAAAGAGCGCACAGACGCAGGCGCAAAGAGCCGCCGTCAAAGCGATAAGTCTTTTTTTCATACAGTTCTCCCTTAGAGTTTTATTACATACATTATAAAACGGAAACCATATTTTGTCAATATGCTTGGAAAAAATTGTTGTGAAAAAACAACGGAAATAAAGCGGCGACTATCCTGCGTTGACTCTTCTATGCGTACCCGTTAGGCATTTCCGCCGTACTATAATCATTCTTCCCGCGGCTTTTGGCGGCGCGATTCTGTTTTTCCTTCGAGCGCGGAACGGCGGCATCTTTTCCGCACGGTCGTTTCGTTCGGGCGCTTTGACGACATCCACCTGCCTTTTGCCCGAGCGGGGCGAGGAGAAAGCGAGGGATTCCTTTCGCTTTTTTCTTCTCTGTCGAGGAGAGATTCCGAGGTCGGCGCCGTGTGCCTTCGCTTGGCATGGGGATAACATAACTTCTCTTTGTCGTTTTCCCGAAAAACTAATTTTTTCCCTTTTTACCGCTTAGAGCGGATAATCGCTTCTGTTTTTTTTTGGAAAGGCCGGATTCGCGTTCCCGATTTTTAGGAAATTTTCCCCTTTCGACAAACTCCGCGCAAAAAATTTCTTTTTCCTTTGTTATAAAATGCGTTTACGCCTCATAGATTAAATCAGAACAATACCGAAAGGAAAAAGGAGATTTTTTATGAACGAAGAAATCGAATACGCCGAAATGCTGGAAATTCCCGTTTCTACGGTCAACGTTGTGAAGAAAAAGAACCGTCGGGTCCGCGGGAAGAATGCGCCGAATCTCAAAGAGCGTCTTATCTCGCGCGTCAACAATCGCGTAGGCGACCCCGATTATTCCCGCGCGGCACCCGCGGATGCGCTCGCGCAGGATCCCCTCTATGCCGCGGCGGAAAACGCCGCCCTCGAAGACGCGGCGCAAAATTCCCCGCTGCCCGAGTCCGAAGTAAACGCATACGCCTATTCGGACGGGGGCGAACGAATGGACACCGTGCTCCTTTCCGACGAGCCGGCGGAGAAGGGATGGAGAAAAAAGAAAAAGCTGCGTTTCTCGGAAGAAGATGCGGCGTTCGAAGGGGAACTCTCCGAAAACGAGTCGGGCAGGTATGCGATGAAAACGCCTTCGGAACGGCGTTCGGGCGTGTTTTTGACGGTGGAATTCGCACTCGCCTGCGCGCTTTGCGGTACGATTTTCCTCACGAACGTGTTTGTGCCCCAAAGCGCCATCAACACCTTTTTCAGGAGCCTGATGCCCGCCGCGGCGGAAAAGGCGGATACCCGCGTCTATTCCGACTTCACGCTGACTAGTATCGTGAGCGAGCTTTCGGATGCGGAAATCACCGTTTCTCCCACGGGCGTGCTCACCTTCACGGACGAATGCTGCGTATATCCCGCGGTGGACGGCAAGGTGGCGTCCGTCTTGAAGAATTCGGACGGCACTTACGATGTGAAAATTTCCCACACCGACAGCTTTTACGGCGTCATCGGCGGGCTGGATTACGTCTATTATCAGACGGGGGATAAGGTGTACGCCAATGTGCCCGTGGGGTACAGCAAGGGCGAAACGGCCGTCCGCGTCATGATGTATTCGGGCGACGAGCTTCTCAATTGCTACACGGTGGACAGCGAAAACTGCCTCACCTGGGCAAAATCGGAAACTTGACGCGGCGACGGGAGCCTAATCGAGTACGAAAATTATAGGGAGAGAGCAGACGATCCGCGCGCCGCGTTTTTCGCGGCGCGAAAACCTTACCGTGATGCCGTTTTTGTGACGTTTTTGCCGCCAAAACTCTTCGTTTTTCGCCCTCTTTCCGTCCCGCCGTCAAAGGAAACGGGCGGCAATTGCGGGGAGAGCCGCCCTGCCCTCGTAGTCGACCGCGGCGGACGCATCTCCTTTCAAACACTTCGCAGGAGCCTTCGCGGGGATCGCCGCCCGAAACTTGCCGAACGTATCCTCTGTTCGTGGATCGTCGGGCGGCTTTAAGCAAAGGTCTGCGCCCGATTCACAAAGCGCGGTTTCGCCGCTTCAAATTTAGATGGAAAACACCGTACAGGACTTCGCCGCAAGCGCAAACGCTTCGACGCCGCATATCTCGGCGGAAAACGCCGAGCAGACACCCGTTTCAGGCGCGCAGGGGGCATCCGACCCTGCGATTTTCGACGCGCTGTCTAAAAGAAAGGATCGGCGGCGGAAGAGCCGCCGTGCGCGGTCGAGATTTTCCGTGCACCCGCTTTTCCTGCTGCTCGGCGTGTACTATTGCTTCATCGGCGAGTTGCCGATGTTTCTTTTGAGCGCTCTGGTGGCTTTGCAGCACGAATGCGCGCACGCTTTCGCCGCCGCGCGGCTCGGCTACTCGCTCGACCGCGTGGTCCTAATGCCCTACGGCGCGGTGATCGACGGGGATTTATCGGGGATTAGTTTCAAGGACGAAATTTTCGTCGCCGTGTGGGGACCGCTGTGCAATCTTTGTACGGCGGCGGCTTTTGCGGCGCTGTGGTGGATCTATCCCGACGCCTACGCTTTCACGGACACCGCCTGTTTCGTTTCCCTCGCCGTCGCGCTCGTCAATATCGTTCCCGCCTATCCCCTCGACGGCGGGCGGGTGCTGCGCTGTGCGCTGTGTCTGCATATGCAGGAAAAAAAGGCGGATAAAATCTGCCGCGGCATCACAGTGGCGTTCGCGCTGACGCTGCTCGCGGCGTTCGCGGCGCTCTGCGTTAAGGCAAAGCCCAATTTTACGCTCCTTGCCTTCTCGCTCTTTCTCGGCGCGGGCGCGTTCGGGAACACCAAGCCCGAAGCCGCGAAATATACCAAAATCAATTTTTCGTCCAAGGACGCGTTCCGCCGCGGCGTGGAGATCCGCCGCGTGGCGGTGACGGAGGACTGTACGTTAAAGCGCGCGGTCGGCTTCGTCACGCAGGATAAGTACCTCATCCTCGACGTATACGACAAAAACGAGGAGTACATGGGCGAACTTCGCCAGAACGAACTCGCGGAAATCTTTTTTTCGTCGGGAATCTACCGGACTTTGGGTGAATTTATGTAAAAAATATGTGAAAAACCCTTGACGAATTTATAAAACCCCCTTGCAAAACCCCGTGTAATATGCTATACTATGAGTCGAAGAATGGAAAGAAGTGAGAGCGCGGGGGAGGATGATCGTCGCGGACGTCCTGCGTCTGTTTTTGAAAAGGTCATTAATTTAAAGCGGGTTTACGATACGGAATGAAGAAGGAATGGTTTTTCGACCGTTATTGCGGTCAACAGTTTGTCGCGCTTTTGGAGGACGGCAGGCTTGCGGAGTTCGCCGCGGAGAAAGAAAAGAGCGGCGACGTCGTGGGCAATATCTATAAAGGGCGCGTCATGAACGTTTTGAGCGGGATGCAGGCGGCGTTTATCGCCTGCGGTCTGGAACGCAATTGTTATCTTTCCATGGAGGAAACGTATACCGATTATTCAAAATATGACGGTACCATGGGAGGGACGAATGCCCAGCAGCTGAATCTCAAAGAGGGGGACGAGGTGATCGTTCAGGTCACCAAACCGCCGCGGGGGAATAAGGGCGCTAAGGTGACGACGCACCTTTCTTTCGTGGGAAAGAATCTCATTTATCTCCCCAATACCGATTTCGTCGGCATCTCCCGCAAAATCACGGAGGCCGAACTTCGCCAAAATCTCCTGTTCACCGCGGATAAAATGCGCGAACGGACGGACGAGGGCTTTATCATCCGCACGCAGGCGCCGTTCGTCACGCGCCGGCAGTTGAAGCGGGAGGCGGAGTATCTGAAAAATTTGTACGGCGCCATGAAGGAATGCGCCAAGGACGCCCCCGTGGGCAGCGTGCTGTATAAGGATTTCGATTTGCCCATTCGGATCATGCGGGACAGCATGGGGGACGACGTGACGGCGATGTACGTCGGGGACGACGTGCTGTACGATAGACTGTTGAAGCTGGTGCGGCTTCGCGGGGACTTGCCCGAACGCAAGATCGTCCACTATACGGGCAAACGCGCGATGATGCGGGAGTACGGAATATCGCCGCTCGTATTCGCGGCGGCGCAGCCCACCGTGCCTCTCGATAACGGCGGTTATCTCGTCATCGACCATACGGAGGCGATGACGGTGGTGGACGTCAATTCAGGCAGCTTTGTCGGGGATACGAGTCTGGAAGATACGGTTTTTAAGGTCAATCTCGAAGCGGCGCGGGAGATCGCGCGGCAGGTGCGGCTGAGGAATATCGGCGGCATCGTGGTGGTGGATTTCATCGATATGACGGACGAGGGGCATAAGGAGGCGGTGACGGCGGAATTGACCGCGTGCCTCGAAAAGGATAAGGCGAAAAGCCACGTCCTGCCCATGAGCGAGCTTTGCCTCACGCAATTTACGCGCAAGCGCGTGGGAAGCGACGTGCTTTCGTTTTTGGTCAAACCCTGCGGGCACTGTAAAAGCGTGGGATACGTTCCGGAAGATATTTTTGTGATCACGCGGATCCGCGCGGATATTTTGGACTGTTTTGCGGGCGGCTATCATGCGGCGATTATCGAACTGAACGAAAACATTATGCGCAGAATTTTGAACGAAGGATTGCTTCGCGGCGAGGTGGAAACGATCTGGCGGGAAAAGCGGGTGTATATGATTCCGCATAAGACCTTTCAGGAGGCGCAGTATTCCGTGCGGGGAGATAATTCGGGCGTATTGAATCTGCCCGATAAGGCGCAGCTCTTATATTGATTTTAAAGACTTCTCTTTGGGGAGAAGTCTTTTTCATGAAGAACAAGGCGGGCGCAAAATTTTTGCCCGCCTTTTAAATTTTATAGGCTATGCCGTTTCACTTCCTGCCCGAAAATCTTTTTTATCTCCTTCTCATGCCGCTTAAAAACTAAGCAGGATAACGCGGATAGACGCCTTCCCTCCCCCGACACTTCCTAAGCTTCCTTTTTTACGGGGGTACG
>QWCN01001496.1_pt1 | contig 35667 bp, 32 predicted proteins | sample 1972711 | NCBI WGS metagenome assembly QWCN01 (sample SAMN09866707, study PRJNA288562) | Human gut metagenome isolate term1_stool, whole genome shotgun sequencing... | isolation source: gut | host: Homo sapiens | place: USA: California
TCGATACCATGTTGAAAGGGTACAAGACCAACCAGGCAGTACCCGTCAACCTGAACCTAGGAGCGGCGATACTCCGCACGGACGCCCGCCTCTCCTTCCAGCAGGCGCAAGCCACCGGAGAGGTAATCCTCGCCATCCACGGGATGCGCAAAGAGCCGGAACTGGACAAGCCTTATTTCGGGCATATCTTTTCGGAGGAGGACAAGAAGAACCTGCGCGAATCGGGAAACATGGGACGTGTCGTGGATTTGAAACTCCGTGGCGGTGAATACGCTCCCTGTTTTGTCTCGTTAGACAAGCAGACGAACGAAGTGGTGGCGATGCGTGCCGAGAATGTCCTGATTCCCCGTGAAATCAAAGGCATCGTATTGACCGACGAGGAAAAGAATGATCTCAGGGAAGGCAAAGCCATCAATTTGGAGGGAATGATTTCCAATAACGGGAAGGAATTTGATGCTAAAATACAGATCAGTGCGGAACGTCGCGGCTATGAGTTTATCTTCAACAACGACAAACAGTACAACCGCCAGTCGATCGGGGGCGTGAACCTCACACAGGAGCAGTCTAAAGACCTCAATGCTGGAAAAGCCATCTTCGTGGAGGACATGAAACGCAAAGACGGGGAGTATTTTTCTTCTTTCGTGAAACTGGATGAGGTGACAGGCAGGCCGAACTACACCCGCTTCAATCCCGATACGCCCGAAGGAAACCGCGAAATCTACATCCCCAAAGAAATGGGCGGTGTCCCATTGACGGCCGAGGACAAGGAAGACCTGCGTAACGGAAAACCGGTATTCCTCAAAGACATGACCAACCAGCGGGGCGAGGAATATTCATCCTTTGTCAAGCTGGATCTGGAAACGGGACGCCCCATGTATTCCAAGACATTGGACGGTTTCGATGAACGCCGGCCCGTGAAAGTGCCGGAGACATTCTACGGACACACCTTCACCGCTTCCGAGCGGGGACGTTTACAGGACGGGAAAAGCTTGCTGGTTTCCGATTTGGTGGGTCCCGGAAACCAGCCGTTGCCACCTTATTACCTTAAAATAAATCAGGGAAACGGTACATTGGCGTTCCATCCCGAGGACCCGGACCGCAAACGGACCAATACGCAACGGACTACGCAGAATAACGGCCGGCAGCAGGGACCGGAGAAAGACAAAAAGGAAAACAAAAACCAAAAACAGGATGAAAATCAGAAACCGAAAGCCAAAAGAGGTCCGAAAGTCGGTTAACCCGGATGCCATTCTACCTATTTATTCACCTATTCATTCATGTAATACATTCATTTGGTATGGAAACTCAAAATAACAATCAGCCGGCTTTCGATGCGGAGGCTGTCAAGTGGAACGAACTCGAAAAAATCGGTATAAAAAGAGAGTTGCTGGAGGAAAGCGGGGATATGGAAGCGTTGCTGGATGGTAAAAAGACCGGCATACAGACACTTCACCTCACTTGTCTGGGCATCGAGGTGGTAATGGACGCCACCCTGCAACTCATTGATAACGATGGTGAGCCGCAACTGGAAATCGTAGGCATCCGCCCCGAAGAGATGAGAAAATAACCAAGTAAGAACAATCGCTGCCCCGTCTCCAACCGAGTATGGGGCAGCTTAAAAAGAAATAAAAGTATGATTGCGATAGTAACAGAGAAACCGCTCCTGGCCAAAGAGATAGCAAGAATTGTCGGGGCAACGAAACGGGAAATGGGATATATGTCCGGCAATGGGTATGCCGTTACATGGACACTGGGGCATCTTCTCACGCTGGCCATGCCCAAAGAATACGGGCTGGCACACGCCGGAGAGGACGCGCTGCCGATATTTCCGTCCTCGTTCCTGCAAACGGTCCGCCAGGTGAAATCATCCGACGGATGGGTGACGGACAGCGTGGCCGTAAGACGGTTGAAGGTAATCAGCACCCTGTTCGACAAATGCTACAGCATCATCGTGGCGACAGATTCCAGCCGCGAAGGCGAATACGTGTTCCGCTCCGTCTACAACTACCTGGGATGCAAGAAAAAGTTCAGCCGACTTTGGCTCACTTCTTTGACGGACGAGGCGATTACCCTTGCGATGGAGAATCTGAAACCGGGCAGGCAATATAATGCCCTCTATCATGCGGCGGACTGCCGGGTAAAATCCGACTGGCTGTTAGGTGTCAATCTGAGCCAGGCACTGAGCGTCGTTTCCGGTGTGGGTAACCATTCGCTGGGACGTGTGCAGACGCCTGTACTTGCAACTATCTGTGAACGGTATAAAGAGAGCCGCGGTTTTATTACCGAACCTTGCTGGCAGTTCAATTTGGTGCTGGGCAAAGGGAACAGAACCCGGTTGTTCCACCATACGGAGGAACTGCACGAGAAAGAGACGGCGGACCATTTGTACGGCCTCTTCAAAGGGACTGCTTATGCCCGCATTACAGAAGTAAAGATGGAAAAAGAGGAATGGCAACCGCCCATGCTGTATAACCTGACGGACTTGCAGCGCGACGCGAACCTCTATCTGGGATTGACCGCGGACCGTACGCTCTCAATCGCGCAAAGCCTTTACGAAAAGAAACTGATAACCCATCCGAAAACCGCCGGACGGCATATTCCGCAGGATGTGTTTTCCCAAATGCCTTTCCTGCTCAAGCGGATATTGGGCATTCAAGAGTTCCGCCATTACAGGGGACGAATCAACACGGACACACTCTCCATACGCCCGGTGGACGGTTCCGGAACAACGGGACACCATGCCCTGATTACTACCGGAGTCATTCCCGAAGGATTGTCCAAAGACGAAAAACAGTTGTTCCAACTCATTGCCGGACGGATACTGGAGGCATTTTCCAAGCCTTACATCAAAGAGGTGACCGGCATTGAGGCGGAGTGTAACGGGCAGGTATTCCGTTCCCGCTCCTACACCGTAACCTCCGGTGGTTGGCGCCATGTATTCGGTAGGAAGGATGAGCGAGAGAAGAGCGACCTGTTGGAAAATCTTCTGACCCCGTCTTTCTCCGAAGGTGAATCCGTTCCCGTTTCCGGCTTCGGCGTGGCAGGAAAAAAGAGGATGCCGCCACTTCTCCACACAGACGCGACCCTGTTGGGGATAATGGAAAAGTCGGGGCTGGGTACGCCTGCCACCCGTGCGAACGTCATACAGACATTGATTGAACGGGAATATATCGAACGCCAGGGAAATTTCCTGTTGCCTACCGAAAAAGGATTGTTCGTTTACCAGTCGGTACGCCATCTGACGATAGCGGACACGGCCATGACAGCGGAATGGGAACGGAAACTGGAAAAGATTGAAGAAGGCGCGTTGCGACCCGGCGAATTCATGCGGCAGATACGACGCTATACCCGCAGGATGACCCGGGCGGTGCTGGCGCTGGACTTTCGCGACTACCGAAAACCTTCCGCCAAGTAAGAAACACGGTTTCTAATGAATCTTATATTTATAATTAAGGGAATACAAGGATAAAAAACTTGTGTTCCCTTTCTTTCTTCAAAGTCCCCGCTCATTTCGATTTTCCGGGCAAAGATATCTCCACGCCTTTATCCGGTGTCAAGGTCGGGGCCCTTCGGGTTTGCCGGAAAAATAGCACCCCGGGGCGGGGTGACGATTTTTCCGCAAAACCTTGACACCGGAGGCGTTCCGATGACATTGCCCTATAAAATCGGAAACGACCGGGTTCTCCGACAAACAGAATATTCATATTAAAATAAATAAAGATGGAAACAGAAAACCGACATGGAACAATCAGATGGAAGCTGATACGCATCGTAACCTGCCTCATAGGGGCATACATACTATACAAACAAGGGCAATCACCCGTATGGGCACTACCGCTCATGCTCCCATCGGGCTATATCGCCGGTTGCCTGTTCCGGCTGCTCTATCTGGCGGCGGTAGTGGTACTGCTCATACTCGTTATCCACGCTGCACTTTGAATTTATTCACCATTAAAATAGATAAGAATTATGGAAACAATCAGAACATTCTCAGCCCCGCTTCCGATGATGCCGGGCGTGTGGCCCGCAGAAGGTAATCGACGCAAAGTAACGGTACCCATGCCCCGAAAGGTACGGGAACCCGTCCGAATCGGGCATTATCTGGAACCGCTTATCGGCATTGCCTCCCGTCCCGATCGCAGCGAGGTACTCCGAGCGTTTTTCGCATCAGCAAAATAACGAATGTATCATCTTTAAAAAGTAAGAACTATGTTTTTCCAATCAATCAACACGATGATGGCGGCAGGCACAGACCTCTCCATCAACATCCGTAAAGTAGGCGAACAATTGGTAGTATCCACACTGCCCCGAAACAACAACCTCAAAGGAGAGGCACAAAGCTACCTCATCCCCCTGATGGTAACGGGAACCCCGATAGAGCTGGACGCCGGATTCCTGCAAGCTATCCTGCAACCCATACAAAAAGCAGGCGGACTGCTCATTAATCTGGAACAATTCGAGAAACAGGCACAGGCAACCGCCTCCAAAACCAAATCTGAGAAGCCCAAATTGGACAAAGAGGCCAATGAAGGCAAAGAAAAACGTGAAAATTATGAGAAATGCCTCAAGAAAGCGGACGAACTGACCTCAGTCAAGCGTCATTCCGAGGCATTGACCTACCTCAAGCAGGCAAAAACGTTCGCCACTCCTATGCAACTGACCGATTTGGCCAAGAAAATAAAGGCTACGGAACTGGTACTGACACAAGGCAGCCTTTTCGGAACTGAAGAAACACCGGAAGTACAACACGTACCGCAACAACCACAGCCCATCCCCATGGTACAACAGGTAACATGCCAACCGCAGCAACCGGATTATTACCAACAACCCGTGTGGCAACCCCAGCCTGTACAACAACCGGTTTCCACACCGGTCACAAGCCAGCCGATGCAGCAGCCCGTCATTCATCCCGCCCAATTTCCCGTAACGGCAAACGGTCAATCCTTAGCCCGTCCGGTACAGCAAAGACCCGCAGGACAAACCTTTTTCGGGCAAGAGAACGGACAATATGGGCAGCAACCGACGCGAAGACCTGCTCTGGTACAACAACAGTCCGGCACGCAACCGGCCTACAACACTACTTCCTGGAATAGCGACGGGGAGGAAACCGGCACGACCGGATTCCGCGAAGACCCATACGCCGGATATCCGGATTTTCCCGAAGAGTGCAGGATGTGCGACGAGACACAAATGGCAGCAGTTTACTAACCAATTAAATAAAGAAAAAATTATGGCACTTAACATCAAAGGTATGCAACGCTCCTTCACCTTCAAGCAAGGAAACAACGAGATAATCCTGGATGATCCCAATCCCGGCATGACCCCATCCGACGTGATGGATTTCTATTCCATGACCTACCCGGAACTGACCACCGCCACCGTCCACGGACCGGACATCCGGGATGACAAGGCGGTCTATTCATTCAAAACCACCATCGGCGTGAAAGGATAACATGAAAAAGAAACTATCAACCAAAAAGAAAAAAGTATGCGAACCCATACCGGAATATCAGGCGGGACAACTGGCTTCCCTCATTATCAGAACGGCTTGCACAGACATAAGCAGCGGAGTTCAGAGAAGAAAGAAAAGAGTCCTTCCCGCAAGCGGAGAAACAATGATTTTTTAACGGGGAGGATTCTCCCCGTTACTTCTAAAGAACTGAAAGTCTCTACCGAAGAAGGTACAATCAATGTGGCAACCACTGAGAATTACCGTTACCTGCTCGCCTCAGCCGAAAATTATGCGAGGCTGACCGGACAGGCACTGAAGGTAAAGAAAGGCAAAACACCGTCCCATAATATCAGCATCTTATATAACGCGCTGGATACCATCATTCCCCAGCACCTGAATATAGAAGTGCAAGGCGACAAACTTACTTTCTGCCTTTACGAATACCACAAATGGCCCGATTATACCTTTTTCTGGCTACCCATCCTTTTTCTGGAAGCGCTTTCACCCAAGCTAAAGCGCATCACGCATACCTTCCTGCACCTTTTGGTACGGCATCAACGGATCCATTCCATCAACGATATGCCTACTTTTGATTATATCACCGATTATCTTTCGGAACTGGAAGCGGATGAAGATTACACCGTGAAGCAATGCCGGGAGATAAGCAACCTGGTTCTTTCTTACGGCTACGGTGCGGTTTGCCGCAAACTCCAACGGGTACACAATAAAGGATATTACAAAAACCTGCCCCGTGCCATGAAAAGCTACCGGCCTCAAGGCAAGAAAGAACAAAGATTGCTCACCCTCATACGGGAAGGCTTGAAACTGATTGCTCCCGGGAAACCCTCCATTATGGACTACCAATACGACCCGGACGAGATGGAAGAACGGGATTACCCGCCGATTGAACTCGAACGCCTCATCCTGCTGTCCTATGATATAAACGACCGGGTAAACGAGGAGACGGGAAACAGCCTCAACGCGGAATTGCGCGAAAGCTATGACCTCACCCCCATAAGCACTTGTACGCTATCACCCGATACCTGCAAACCATTCAAAAAGGATGATTATCCCGAAAAGTTCAGCAAGTGGTTCATTGACTTTACCACTTTTATAAACGAAAACTTCTAAATAAATGAATCAAGATGAATGAATTGACACAAAAAGTAAGAACGATGTTCATACCCAAAGCGGCATTGGTTGCCTACGAATATGGAAGGAGCTACAGCAAAGAATATTACTTGGAGCTTCACCCCATCAATGAAAAAGGTAAAATGGGAGCCGGAATACCCGTCACCCAAGAGTTTATGAACGAGATAGCCGCTTCCTATTCGGACACGACAAGCGGGATGCCACATGGAATCCTACCGGAAAACATGCTCTATGCCGATACACGAAAGGGACAGGAGAAATACATCTGGTTCAATCCTCCCGGAAAGAGACAGATGTTCTTTTATAAGGAGCTGAACATAAAAGACGGTGAGTACAACCTTCCGGGACTAATCTATATCGTTTCGGAGGGCAAACTCTGTATGTATGCTTTCAAAGGAAAGAAGCTGGGTGAAAACACCGAACTCTTTCTGGCTCCCTTCTTCAACGCATCATCCACCTATGTCTGTTTAGGCTCTTCCAATTTGGAGAAACCGCAAAGCCCATCCTTTAAGGAACTGCTGGAATATTGGGAGAAGCGGTTCTGGCTAAGTGAGTTCTCACATTTGAGCGGCGAAGGAAATCCAACCGAACATAACCTGGTTCGGGTACTGGAAGATTCCGCCAAAGCCCCGTTCGATACAAATGAATTAAAACCGATTAAACGTAAACTAAAAGATATACTGAAATGAAAAAGCTATCAGCAACGAAAAAGAAAGTACACTTCGTGGATAACTACCTGCTCAACCCGCAGCATCCTGTTTCCGTGAATGTCATAGGAGCCGGAGGAACCGGTTCGCAGGTAGTCACCTCACTGGCACGGATAGACGCATCACTCAGGGCGTTGAATCATCCCGGACTCTACGTTATGGTTTATGATCCGGACACCGTATCAGAAGCCAATATCGGAAGGCAACTATTCAATGAAGCCGATTTGGGACAAAATAAAGCGATCGCCTTAGTCACGCGCATCAACCGTTTCTTCGGTACGGATTGGAAAGCGGAAACCGGTTGTTATCCGGTAAATGCCACCAAACCGGAAGAAGCCCCAACAGCTAATTTCACCATAACCTGTACCGATAACGTCCGTTCCCGGTTGGGTATATGGCGGCTATTGAAAAAATGCAGGGAAATCAATCGAACCGACTACCGGACACCTCTTTACTGGATGGACTTCGGCAACAGCCGGAAAGCAGGACAAGTAGTGATCGGCAATGTGCGGAAGAAAATCAAGCAACCTTCTTCCGAAAACTATACGCCTGTTTCCACAATGGAGGTAATAACGGAATATACGAACTATTCCAAAGTAAAAGAAGAAGATTCCGGACCGAGTTGTTCATTGGCAGAAGCACTGGACAAACAGGATTTATTTGTGAACTCCATACTGGCACAGTTGGGATGTGACATAGTCTGGCAAATGTTCCGGGAAGGAATAATGCCGTACCGGGGGCTTTACCTGAACCTTTCGACATTGAGGGTAAATCCAATCCCGGTATAGCATTACAGGAAAGGGCGAAGGATTATTTCTCTTTCCCTTTCTGGCGGAGAAACTCCTGTATCTCCGATGCTTTATAATAGGTGCGGCCGTCCACCATATAATAACGTATCAACTTTTTCTGGCGGTAGCGGGCAAGCGTCCGTTTGGTAACGCCCAGCAGTTTGCACAGGTCTGAATTTTCCAGCAGGCTGTCACCGTCCAGGCAATCTTTTTGCTTCTGCATTTTTTCCAACGCCAGGTCTATATTGTCAAAACGTTCCATCACCTGGAAGAACATCTTATTTATCATTTCTTGGTCCATAGGCATAAATCTGTTTTTTATGGGTTATTAAATTTATTTCTGCCTCCTTTGCGCATCAGAATATGCGATATAGGGGACAAAGCCTGTACCCGCTAAGAATAATTATGCCTGTATTTTATAGCATCTGTTGATTATCAGACAGATAATTCCATGAAATATTCTCCGAAATAAATATGTAACAAATAAAAATGTAGGAAAATCCGACAGGGTATCGGATAATCCTACAATCCGGAATAGCCACGGAACGAATTGAAAATCTATAACTCTATCCCGTGCTTTTTTATCTTTTCATAGAGGGTGGAGCGGTCTATCTGTAACAAGTCGGCGGCTAACCGTTTATTGCCACGAGCCAGTTCCAGCGCTTCCATAATACGTCTTTTCTCTTCCGCCTCGTCTTTCAGGGAGAATCCGGAAGAGGATTTTGCGTCTTGGACGATGCATAAGTCACACTCGCCAATCAGGTCTCCGTCCGCCAGCAAGACGGCTCCCCGGATTTTGGACCGCATCTCCCGGATATTCCCCGGCCACGGATAGCTTTCCAATGCTTTCCCGGCGGTATCCTCAAATCCTCCCACCTCTTTTTTCAACTCCTTTGACGCTTGCCTGAGGAAGAACTGCGCCAACGGCAAAATATCCTCCCGGCATTCTCTCAGAAGGGGAAGACGTACGGTGAACTCGTTCAGCCGGTGGAACAGGTCTTTCCGGAACCGGCCTTCCTCAATCGCTCTTTCCAGGTTCTCATTGGTAGCCGCGACCAGCCGGATATCGAAAGTAAACTCACGGGTGGAGCCTACCGGACGGTAACGTTTCTCCTGCAATGCCCTAAGCAGGAGCATCTGCGTCTTATAGGAAAGGTTTCCTATCTCGTCCAGGAACAGCGTCCCGCCGTCGGCGGCACGGAACAAGCCGGTCTTGTCGTTGTCCGCGCCGGTGAACGCGCCTTTACGGTGACCGAAAAACTCGGAAGCGGCCAGCTCGTCGGGGATTGCCCCGCAATCGACGGTCAGGTAGGGTTTGTTCTTCCGGTGACTCTCAGCATGTATCTCATAGGCGGCGTGTTCCTTTCCCGTACCGGACGCTCCCCGGAGCAGGACGGAGATGTCGGAGAGGGCAACGAGTTTTATCAGGCGGTACATCTCCTGTGCTTTTTTACTTTCCCCACGGTAGAAACCGGTGTTTCCGCCGTCCTTGCCGGACACTTCGGATATCAGGGATAATAATTTGTCCGGATGGACGGGCTTGCACAGGTAATTGACCGCTCCGAGCTTCATGGCCGCCACCGCGTTCTCTATTTGTCCGTAGTTGGTCATGATAAGGAAAGGGATGGAATAATAGTTCTTGTTCATCCATTCCAGCAGGGTGGTGCTGTTTCCGTCCGGCAGGCGCAAATCCGCCAGTATCAAGTCAAACTCTCTCGTTTCTATGGCTTTCCGGGCACCGGCGAGAGTGGTAACACAAACGGTTGCCAACCCTTTTTTTAAAAGCCAGTTGCCGATGGTGCGGCTGAGCACGATGTCATCTTCGATAATCAGGATTGTTTTCATACTCTTCCTCCTGTATTTTTTTAGCGTATTCGACCAGTTTGTTTACGGCACCGATGATTGTCCGGATATCCGTTTGTTCCTCCGTCCATGCGGCGGAGGTACACATCACCAGCTTCCGCAAACGGGACAAGGGGTAGTCTATGCGGACGGCTTCCCATAACGGGAGATTTTTGTGCAGTACGGCGATGGCAGTATCCCGGTCGTGCCTTTCCAACGCTTCGGCCAAAACCGACATATCCTTCCGGGTTTCCGTAATGAAAAGGTCGAGCATCTCTGCCTTGTTATCTTCATCCGAGAGAATGAATGTAAAGTCCGGGTTGTGCCGTTTTCTCTCCGTTTTTCCGACAGCCCCGGTTATGGCATCCATGAGTTCGGTCATTGAGAACGGTTTATGGATACAGCCGGAGAAGCCGCATGTGGTATATTCGCTTTCATCGTCCACCTGTGCGGTCACAGCCAGTACCGGTATTTGCTTCGCGGCAGGTATATTGGAAGAGCGTAGCAGTTCCAGTATGCCATACCCGTCCGTTTCCGGCATCTGGATATCGGTCAGCAGCAGGTCGTATTCCTGTGATTTCAGTTTGTCTATCAGTTCCCGGCTGGCCCGGCAGCAATCACATGCAATTCCGTTACGGCTTAACAGCTCGCGGGTCACTTTCAGTTGTATCAGGTCATCGTCTATCGCCAACACGTTTAATCCTTCGAGACCGGCATACCGGCAATCGGGTTCTTCTTTCACCGGCGGGTGTTCATCCGCTAATGAAAGAGGCAGGAACACCATGAATGTGCTCCCTGTCCCCGGCTTGCTTTCCACAGTGATGGTACCTTTCATCCGGGATACCAGCTTGGCGCAGATAGCCAGTCCCAAACCGAAACCGGTTACGTCACGGGCGTTATCCAACCGTTCGAAGGCTCCGAATATCCGCTCCTTTTCTTCCGTTGTCATTCCTGTTCCCGTATCTTGCACCGTAAAGTGCAGTTCATTGTTACTGTATTCCGCATCCAGGTGCATTCCGCCTTGCCGGGTGAATTTAAGGGCGTTGGAGAATAAGTTATTCACTATCTGCCGTATTCTCAGACTATCCCCGTTGACCGTCGTATCCAATCCCGTGAAAGTAGTAGTCAGCGAGAGATTTTTCTTTCTGGCAAGCGAAGTGAAATTCCCAGCAATTTCTTTAAACAAACTTTCTAACCGGAAAATGGAGGCGTTCAGTTTTATTTCGCCGCTATCCAGCGTGTGAAACTCCATCAGGGAGTTGACCAGGGCAAGCATGTAATCGGACGTGTGCCGGATATTCTCCGCGTATTCATTCCGGCGGCTCTCCTGCTCCTCGCCGGGCAGCAGTTCGGCGCATCCCCTGATGGTTGCCAGCGGCGCGCACAAGTCATGTGCGATGGCCATCATCATGCTTTTTCGCGATAACAGCAGGGCTTTGTTTTCCCCGTCCGCTATCTTCAACGCCTTTTCGTACCGGTTCCTCTTGTTGATGTCCCGGTGAACAATGATATACAGCGCAACGGCAAACAGAAAAACGAAGGCGGCAAGGGCGGAGATGATGTTGAACGATTGCTCCCGTTTGTGCTTCAGCAATTCATACCCGGATGAAAGGTGAAGGCCCGCTTCCGTTTCAAAATCGCCGATTAACGTACGGAGTCTTCCGTTCAAGATCTGGTTGTTCCGGTACAGGCTATCCATTTGCAGCAATAACCTTTCGTGGTGGGCTTTTTGTTTTTCAATGACTTCCCGGTTCAGGCTGCGGAGAAGGGGAACGGCGACAGGTATGCGGACATTTTTTACTTCTTCACCCTCTTCCGTTCCTTTTGTCACTTCCGTTTCCCCGGCTTGTTTCACCCCGCTTTTCCGAGCGGCGATGGCTTGTTCCCTTTGTTGCGGGTAGGCGGACCCGGTTTTCTTTCTACGGAAGAGGTTCAGGATGCTTCTTTTCTGCTTCTTCTGCTCCGGCTCCGGTTTATTCTCCGGTACTGCTGCCACCGCCATCAGCGTATCGTTCGTCCGGTCAGGACGGACGGAGGACGGCGGGGCATTTCGAACCCGGGAAACTATCACCTGGATTTTCTCGCTGACAAGTTCGCTGACATCCTGCATTTCATCGAAAGTATCCATAATGGCGGCCAGTAACAGGTATTTTTCATCCAGCAGGATGCTGATGGTGTCGATGCGGGCTTCCTGCAACGGGGGATAGACATGGCATTTCAGGACTTTCAAGGTTTCATGGAATTCTTCCAGTTTGTTGCCGTAATCCTCAAAATCCCGGATGGTCCACGCGCCGGCTGTCTCGGCTTGTGAGGACAGGTCGAGCAAATCCATATACACCCGTTTGCTATGATTGTGCAAATCGGACAGTTCGTTTTCTTCCTCTTTCAGGACGTCCCGGTTCGTTACCTCCCGGTGGAAAAGATAAACGATGGATGCCAACACAAGGATTAGCAAGAGATAGCCACTTGATATTTTGATTTTTAAACCCATGTCCGGACTGATATATTATTTTTATATTTTTTCCTGACCCCTGCCTTATATATAAGTATCTATTCCCAGCCGGGAAGCGATTTCGGGATTGTCGGAAAGGATGAAAGCGCCTTCGGAGCGGATTACATTCGGTTTTATCCCGACTTCCATGTCGGCGGGGAATAGCATATCGGAGAGTTCGAGCAGGATGCGCCTGCTTTTCCCTTCGCCGATAAATTCGGGGATGCGCTTGCGGGGAATTTCATCGACAATGACAAGCATGTCGTGTCTCTTGATGCCGGAACCCAATACAAATGTTTCACCCATGATTGCTTTCCCTAATCCCGGAAGGTTTTCACATTCCACCGTTTTAACTACGTGTTGCAGGCGCACGGGCAGCCCTATCATGGACGAGAGGGTTTCGGTTATTTTACTTTCGTCCCCGCGTATCGCGTGGATAACAGGGAGAAGGCGCAAAAACAAGGCGGACTGTTCCGGCGTTAGCAAGCTGGTAAAAGACTGGTAGGAAGCGAATACGTTCATCAGGATATGATTGTTGTCCGTTCCGCATTCCGGCAGTTGGGGGTGTGCCTGCGTCTGTTCTTCCGCAGTTAGTTGTTTATTTTCCATAAGTCTCTAACGTTTTAAGTATGAATGAAATCGTTTTTTATTCTGTCTCTTCTTCTGTCTTTTCTTTCATGTTCAGCAACGCATAATCATCCCCTATCAACTCGCAGTATCTCGGCAACGCATACCGTTCGGTCAGTTCCATGTTGAGACTGACACGTGCCAGAATGACTTCCGCCTCGCTGAACAACTCGTCGGTAAGCGTGTCTTTTGTCTCCGGGACAAGTTGTTGCAGGTTGTCGGCAGACCGGCAATAGGCATACCATTCGCTTGTTTCCCTGTGAAAGAACAGGTGGATTTGATTGGTGTTTTCCACCTCGTTCCTGAGTACGGTTTCTAAAAAATCAAGTTGTGTCATGGTACTAATTATTTTATCATATATTATAATGGTTTGTCTGAAATGTGGTAAGTTATTATCCTGCCCATTTTCCATACCGTACCTTCGGGGATGGCGGCATGGAAGGTCAGTTCGCCGGAGGTTTCACCGTTACGGAAACTGATTATAATCTCCCCGCTGTCCCCGATTTCCTGCGGTATCATCAGAAAAGCGTCCCCGGTTGCGATGGATGTTGCCGTGGAAGTTACGGCAGAAGTCGCCGTATAGGTCGCCGTGTAGCTTTCCTTGCCGCAGGGGTCTTTCCATCCTCCGTTTTCACCCGACGGTTTATATTTACCGCACGGGCACAGCCGATAAGTGGCTTCATTGTCTATCCCTTTGATTTGGATTTGTTTGATTTCTCCGGGCAGACCGCCCTCGTCCGCGACGAACCTTATACCTGTGAGGATATGCTGGAACGGCAGGGAGAAGGGCAGGTTGTAGTCGCCGGGCAGTTCGCCGGAGATAGCGACCATGACATCCTGCTGGGCGGTAACCTCGGGTGGAACCGTATAATGTAATCCGGGCATATTCCCCGATACGTTGTCCCTGTCGAATACGATGCTTTCCGCATCATAGGGCGCATAGGCGGTGAAACGGATGTTCCGGTTCGCACCGGGCCAATAGTAAATGCCGTCGGGGAAATACATGCCTTCTTTTTGTTTCTTCACTTTGACATTATTCAGATAACCGGGTTGGTGCGAACTGTCCCATTTTTCATGTTTGTTGTAGACATGGGCGTAGATACCGAACGCCTGAATGTTGTTGCCCGCGGCGGGAGCGGATTTGTCTTCCCAGTCGCTCACGGTGGGATGCAGGTAGAGGCATTCCGGGGTCTGGTCGCTTTGCAGGACGAGCACATCCTTGTTTACGGACGGGGATTGTTTCCAACCGCCCACCGGCGTTGCCGAAGGTAAGGCTCCGGGAGCGCTTTGCGGAACTTGTTGCGTCACACGAACGTCAAAGCTGATGCGGTTGTCCACATCATCGGCGTTAGTATCATCCGTACAGGAGATGACGGGTAAGAATACAAGTGTTAGCAATAAGGACGTACAAAGTCCTGATAGAGAAGATAGAGAATGGATGTCGTTTTTAATTTCCATAAATTCGTAACTTGTTTGTTTCATTAAGTTGTGCCTTCTGCACGGATACCGGTTATCAGGATCGGGCGCAGGGATATTATATCGCCGGGTCGGGCGTTTCACCGCCGCCGATGATGTCCGGGCGGTCATCTTCGGTGTCGGCAGGCTTTCTGCCCCATTCTTCCCAGAAGATGTCGTCGTTTATAAGGGAACGGGTCGTCACCTGGTTGTTGGCGGTGCGGCGCGTTTCGGGGAGGAAGCGGACACGGACGCCGGTAATCTGGCGGGCGGTCACTTCGTCGGCGGAATCCATGCCGTTGCCGGTGGAGACGGCAGTATAATAGAACGTGCCGAGCCCGTCGAGCTTCACCGTGCGACCATTTGCCATAAACCCGGAGAGTACGCCGCCGAGCGATTTAAGTACGGCGAACGTGTCGGCAGGGCTGACGGTGGACTCGATGGCGAGTTGTTTGGCTACTTCGTCCGTGGTGACGGGCTTGCCTACCGTGATGGATTGCGGATGCCATTTTCCGTCGATTATCTGTTTTACTTTCTTAAAGAATGCCATAATATAAATGTTTTTATTTTCTTTCGTTGCGCTCCGTGGGAGGTATCCTAACTGAGTGTCGGGGTTAGCCTACCTAAGTGTCGGGCTAAGGGTATCTAAGTGTCGGGCTTAGCCTGACCCGTCTTAGGACTGTTCCCGGCAGAGGGCAACAGAAAGAAAAGGTGAATGAATTATATTGAAAAATATCATATACTTACTCTGGTAACTCTGGCTCTTTTCTGGTGATATAGTAGGTATAAACTACACTCTGTTTCCATGTATTAGAAATAAATGCACTTGTAAGAACCTCTCCGGAGGTAAGTTTAATTTCAATCCTCCCGTCCTCAGCTGTAACCTGTGGCATTATCATAAAAGTCGCAACCCATACTGGATCTTCGCCATTAGGAGTATCTTTATCATAACCAAACTTACCCGAAAAAGAGGTTATATCGTTATAAACAGGACGCCAAAGAGGAGAATCTTCAGGGTCAATGATGTAACGCCCGCTTCCGATTATCTGCGTAATTTTAACACTGTCAAGCAACTCGGGTGACATGCCATCACCTGCGACAAATCTCACTGCCGTGAGGATATGTTCAAATTTAAATTCAAACGGCTTATTGTAGTCTCCGGGCTGTTCGTCGGAAAGGGCAACCATCACATCTGTCTGTTTATCGGCATCCTTGGGAGTCTTATATAATATATTATACGAATTTCCCGAGTCCACCGTAGCGCCACCTGCTCTATAAGGCGCATAAGCAAGCATACGAATATTCCAACCCTTACCGGGCCAGTAAATAGTATAATCCGATGTCCAGACATTCTCCCCCCGGTCCTTTATCTCTATATCATCCAGATAATTGGGTAATCGATTTGGGTCTGGGTCTGCTCCCCGGTATATACGGGCGAGTAATCCGAATGAAGGGTAAAACTGAGACTTATCCCTGACTATTTTGCCACGGGTTAAAACTTGCTGTTGCGAACCGGGAAACACATCTTCCCAATCGCTGACTGTCCGGCTCATGTAAAGACGTTCCAAAGTTTTTTTGCCTCGCAGCGTAAGGGTTTGTTCGGGAACGGTGCTCGCCGCACGAGTCCCGTCTTCGGAGTTGGCGGTGTTCCACCCCGGCCCCGGTGTGTTCCATTTTATCCCGGTTGTCACCTCGAAATTCATAGGTTCCCCGTGTTCGTCACCCGTAGTATTCTCCATTTCATCGCCCGTGCAGGACACGGCGATGAACGCAAGGGCGCAAAGCCCCCAAACTGAACATATAACCTTTCTTGTTTTCATGCCTTTTGTTCTTTTTTTGTGGATAGCAACGGTACTATCCCTGTTAGTAGCCGGGAGGGGACATTCAACCCCGCCCGGCTTGTTGCGTCCGGTTTACGAATGTGATTTATATTCGTAATGCCGGGAAATGATTAGGGATTTACAGGACCCATTGGAGTGTCTATCGGTTTATCCGTCCATTCCATAACTTCAATATTAAGTTTGATAGGACCGCCAAGGATAGGATCGCCGGTTTTTTTTCCAGGGTCCGGGTCCGGGTTTTCGGGGTCTATCTTGCCGCCACCGCTGAATTCCAGCGTATAGATGTATTTGTAGCCCGGTAACCATTTAGTATTGGCGGGAATAGGTACGGCAGCATAGCCGAAATCTCCCTCTTTTACAGGAAACAACTGTGTAGTAGGGCTACCGGCTTCACCGGGCTTGACTACATTCGATATGCGGCAATACACTGACAGGTAAGCACCATCGGGTTGTTCACCACCACTCCAACTCGTCAGTTCTTGCGGAATAAGCATGACGTTATATTCACCGAACATAAGAGGTGTCGCAGCATCGCCCAGCACCACGGGAGCAGTTTTCTTCTCGAGAACGTAGTAGCTGACAGGAGTTTCAGGAGTAGACCATTTGCCGTCAAGCGAAAAATCACCGCCAGTTATGACCGTGGGAAATGTAAAGGTCGAGGTGGATGGGATATGGCCAATTTTGTAGCCTGCCGCTTCGACTTGTATAGAAGAATTGCCGGGACATTTGGCACGTACCTCAATTTGGGCAAGGGCGTGCTTGAAGTTCATGTCTACGCCGGGACCCTCATTAACGGATTTAGTACCATTGTTATAAGCAATCACCACGTCTTTCTGTTGTGCAACATCTTTATTAGGAGTAAAGTCCACGATTTGTTGGGTTGTGGCATCAATAGTGGCGCCAAGGTCTTCTGGGGAATAGGCATAGAAGTCCACCGGTTTATCGTTGGGCCAATAGCGGACGTAGGGCGATGTCCAAGTATTTCCAGCGTCTACCGAGGTGTAATTATCAGAGAAGTACAACTCTTTACCACTGTTGTCATTTTTGGTGGAAATGGCAGTCACGTTGAACGAATTCAAATTCTCAAGCGTAATCACGTTTTTTGCCCAATTTGTAGCAGCACGTGTAGACTTACCAACCGACGCACGGAAATCAATGGCGTTTCCGTTGTTAATGCCCGTAATCTCGTCTTGCGAGCACGACGCAAGGGCAGCCAATGCCGCCACTGCGATAAATAGCAATGTTTTTTGTTTCATAATACAATTGTTTAAAAATTAGTAATTAAATTGACTTATTAGGTGCGGAGTCGTGTCTGAAAACTGCTCCGCATTCTTTTTTACATCGGTAATGTGATATGCACATCGTTCCAGTCGTCCACATCGGGGTGGAAGCCATTGCCATTCGTGATAGGCTTCGGCAGGGGCAGTCCGCTAACGATAATATCCACACGGAGCGGGTTCTTGGCGGTGCGCACCTGTTTCGTCACATCATAGGTATATATCCACCCGCTACCGTCAGCCAGCACGGCATAGATAACCAGTTGGTGCGTAGCCAACGAGCATTCGCCAAAGGTGTGAAACTCACCCGTGAGGGTGGAAATACCATCGGAATTGAGTGGAAAGGGAACGATGCACTGTTCGCAGCCGGAAGGTTCGCCCAATCCCGGCAGGTAACCGCTCGACATGCCCGACAGTGTTCCGCTCAGACTCTTGGCGTATGGCAGGTTCTCGGCGTCGAGGACGGTGACCGTATAGGTGCAGACCGATTGGCCGGGAGTGAGAACGAAGGTCTGTTCCGTCTCGCTGGCGGCGTGTCCGGCATTGACGGTAAGGGTGAATGCGTCGTCATAGTTCGCCTTGTCGCTCCACACCATTTCGGGAGAGAGCATGACCCGTTCGGTTTCCGTCCCTTCGGCACGGGGAGGTTCACGGGTGGAACGCTGGCCGCCGTCCATCGTTGCCAGCAGGCTGGCTTCACGGGTGTAGACCTCGAACGTCTCGAACTCTCCCACGCCCCGGTACAGGCTCGTCTCGGTATCGCTGTTCAGGCAGATGGCACGGTATGTACCGGGAGGAAGGGAAATCGTGCCGCCCTTGCAGCCTGCGAACTGGTAGCGCAAAGGCGTACCGCCTTTCTCCGAAAAGAGATAGAGGTCCATGCTTTCGGGCGATGCGTCCGGGGCTTTCTTCCAGTCGAACACTACGTTTACTTTTGCCGTATGCGTGTGGCCGTAGCACAGGTCTTTGTGCTCGCACGAACTGAGCAGGAAAGCCATAACAAACGGTAATAATATATATACCGGTACTAACAGATATATAGGTATACTCTTTTTCATTTTGCGCCTCCTTTCTTTTCATTGTAGTTGCCCCAGCCTATCAGCCATACGAGGGAGATTTCCGCCTTCGTGGGCCCGAACCAGTGGCGTTGCCGGGTTTCTCGCCATACGTAGCAACCCTCGATGGGGTCGTACACCTTGTACTCGCCGCCCAGATAGCCCACGCCGATGCCGAAGTCGAGGTTCAGCCGCCGGGCGATAGGCAGGGAATAGCCGTATTCGATGCCTGCGCCGTAACTGAGATAGCTCAGGTAGCCCGTGCCGCCCAACTCGAAGTCGTAGGTCAGCCCTTGCAGGTAAAGCCCGAGGTGATACCCCGTAAGGGGTTTCGCTGCGGCACGGTTGCCGAAGTATTTGCGCACGTCCAGTTCGCCGCCGTAGTTACGCCAGTAGTTGTGCGCCCGGTCGCTTTTCCACCAGGCATACATCCACGTGCCGCCTATCGCCCAGCCACGCCCCAGGTAGAATTCGGCGCCTATGTTCGGCACGAGTGCCGCATCATACAGCAGGTTGGTTTTCGCCGACATGTAAAAGGGGGTGCGTTGCCGGACGACGCTGTAAATCGTATCCGTTTGCCGTATCAGGATGGTATCTCGTACCATCACCGTGTCCCGAAGGATAATCGTGTCCCGCAGGCGTTCCTGTATGGGTTTACGCTTGGGTTGCCGGGTGGCGAAGATAATCCGTGCGTCCGCCCGGCGCAGGTCGGGAAAGAAATGTTCAAGCATATAGCCCCATGCCTTGCCGCCCTGCAACATGCCGAGTCGCCGCTTGCGTCCGTCCACCACCGCACCGCCACGGGAAATCCATTCGGGGGTATTATGGAGGATGTCGAGTACTTCCGTGCGGCAGGGCATGGACGGGTCGGCTTCGGCAAGTTCTGTCAGACCTTGCCAGTCTGTTCCTTTAGGGGTGATTTCGACCGTCGAGTGGTCGCTCATGGGAAGGTATTGCTTGATAAATGCACAGATTTCGAGGGCTCGGCTTTCTGCAAGTAGCTTATTAAGGTTCGTGCTGCCTTCGGGCGAGGCTCCCGAAGTGACGTGGATACTTTGGACACGGCAGGATTTGTCATGCCGCAGGTTGTCCAGTTCCCGGATAAAGGCTTGCTGATGCGTTCCGTTGCCACGGAACAGGGCATCAGAGGTTGAAACGTTCTGCTGGAAATAGAGAGTCACATTTACAGTGTCTATTCTCTCCGGTTCCGGGTCAGGGTCGGGCTCTGACTCCTGCGCCCTTGCGTGCGCTGCGCACATCGCAAGCAGAAATAATACTAAACCGTGTCTGAAACGTGTATTCATATCTATCGATTTAATTGTTTGACTTCACTTTTTTATCTATCTTTCCTTGCGAGAAATGGACAAAAGTAAAATCAAAAGCATATACCGCTGTAAAACAGCGTATTATAGATACGATACTCGCTAAAGCATCGGCTTTTATAGGGAGTTCAATAAAAAAATGGTAAAATATAATGTTTAAAAGTGAAATAAAACGATTGCCATATAAAACAAATGCTTTATCTTTGTGCCATATAAAGCCATGTACGGCAACAGCTTAGCTGGCTTTGTATCTTTCTCGCAAGGAAAGACAGAAATTGTTTGTATTCCTTTCTCGCAAGGAAAACTACCTACCTCTTTGGGTATGATAGCCTCTGTTTTCTCTTCTATAGGCTTCAACGCAGGTTCCACAAGTTCTTTTTTCGGCTCATTTTCTTTTTTACCGGCAGCATTTTCAGGGATACTTTCTTTCTTTATTTCCTTGTTTTTCTTTTTTGTCGTTCCCGTCTTTGTCGCTCTTTTTTTTCCACTTTCTTTTTTACTTTCTTTTTCCGGTCGCAACATCTGGTCGAACATGTCGCTCACTTCCTTGTCTACTTTGGTAACGGATATTTGGGAAAGATAGTAGAGCGTGGTACGGATAGAGGTATGTCCCAGACATTGGCTGATTATCTCTATCGACTTGCCCCCTTCCAGCATCAGGGTGGCGAAGGTATGGCGCATCACGTAGGTGGTAAGCGGGATAGGCAGCCCGGCAAGTTTACCTATCTGCAAGGCTTGTTGGTTGATGCGGTGCAGGGCGGACTTTTCACAAAGATGTTTACCGACCGTCCTTTCATTCAAATCTATCTTTCCTTTCGGGTCACTCTTTTCTTTCGGGTTCACTTTTCCCCTCTTGCTTCGGTGTAGGAAAGGAAAAACATAGGAACAGCCCGCTTCCCGGTATCGTTCCATGATCCTGCGTGCTTCGGGCGGTATTTCCGTAACGATGGGCATACCCGTTTTGTTTCTGAGGTAACGCACATGATTATCACCGGTCACCATATCCCACATCAAACAATACACATCCTGAAACACCATCCCACGCATATACAGAATAAAGAGCAACACGTCCAGACACTCCCGGAGTAGCTCCGGCACACGTTCCCGGAACGACGTGTCGGTGAGTTTCCGCACCTGTTCCGCGGCAACGGCACGTTTCATCGCCGGAGGTTTCTTGAAAAACACATTACGGAACGGGTTCAGTCCGCCGGGAGGGTCGAAACGATGTTCCCGGCACGCCTTGTTGTACAGCGCACGCACGATGCGGAAGTAGAAGTCGGCCGTCTGTAGCTTGCCGGGGTGCTTCTCTTCGAGCCATGTAGCGAAATCTCCCACCCATTCCGAAGTAATATCCTGCAAGGCGAAAGTTTCCATCGTTTCAGTGGGTGCGGTCGTTTCAGGTTTTGCAGGACTACCGGAACCGGTGGAACCGTCCGGACTTTCCCCCTCGGATTTACAAGTATTCCCATCCCTTGTTTTTTCAGTCAGGTACACCTTCAACTTGTTCAATGCGCTGCGATAGTTAGCCGCCGTGTTCGGATTGCCGTGTTTGGATGTCCGGTCGATCAATGCCTCAAACGCTTCCGGTAACGGAATGCGTTGCGCTGTAACCTCATGTTTATTCTTATTGCCCATATTACTTCATTCTGTTAGATTTAAAATAAGGGCGCTAAATAAAAGAAATTAAAATCTTGAAGTATAGCCCATTAGTTGTTTTTATATTTTTTAAGTTCCCCCTGTCTATAACAAACGGGAATATATCTATCCGAAAAATATATACGGACGGTCAGCTACTTTTGACATTGAGTCGGAAGATATTTTCTATAACAAAAGACAAGTTACCAACCGATTGAAAATGCAGCGACTCCGAAGCAATGCGCCTGTGGAACGGTTGCGGCGGATGCCGTTAAACCGTTCCGTTATCTTCCTTCTGAGCAATCAGTTTCTCAAAAGCTTCCGACAATGTAATCCTGTTCCCCAGAGTTTTCTTTAATCCTTTTCTCATATTCCGTCACTGTTAAATTAATCTTTTTGGGGGACGAATTAACGGAAAGAGAATCGGATATGCATTAAGCGAAAAAAGGTTTGGAGGATTGTTGAACGGGAAACACCTTTAGAATTTTATTGAAAGTCGGATAATTAGGTAAACCCATAGTTTGGTAAATAAGTTCAAATTAGAAGTGCGATTATCCCTTCGGGAGTAATTTTCTAAAAATGGAAGAGTGCCGATACATGGATAAGGGTGAGTAAATTTATTGAGCCGTTCTATCAACTGAATTAATGTGCATATAAATAAGAAAAAGCAGGGAAGAATAAGTTGATAAGAATAAATTGATAAAAACATACAGATAAGAATTAAGTAGGAAAGATTTGTAGCAACCTCCAAGCATCTATCTGTTTTCATCACAAATTTGTTTGTTGAAAAAGCACCTTTTTATTGGTTTACAAGATAAATTCCGTATCTTTGCTAAAAGTTAAGTCGCTCTTTATATTCTGTGCAGAATGATGTAAATCAGAGCAGTTCGCTCGTTTCTAAATCGTTACCTATTGATTGGTTTTTAACTGTAAGTCGCTGTATATTAAATGGGTAATTGAAAATCTGTGACTTGCGTCATGAAATGTGATGTGCTTTTTGATGCCTGCTTGTTCTGCCCACCTGTGTAAAATCTCATTGGTTCTTCCCAAAGTTATCAATTTCTTAAAGATTTTGTCATTCTCCTTGGCGTCTTCCTGTCTGGGTAAATGTTTTACCGCCTCCTTACTTAGAGGTAACGAAATGGCTTCTTTGGTCTTTTTCTGGATAATGTGTAACCATGAGTTCCCGTTTTCATCTGCTTCTATATCTCGCCATGTGAGTGCTATGATGTCGGAATGTCTCAGACCGCAAAAACAACTGAAGAGAAAAGCTTTCCTTACTAATTCATTATAGAAAGGAGTTTGTGCCAATTTCTTCAATTCATCCATGGTGAGGTATTCTCTTTCTGTATGGTTTCTATGAGGTTTTTCTTCATTCTGGATTTTGTCCATAGGATTGGCTGACAGTAATTCTTCGGCCACTGCATAGTTTATGCAATACCGTAGCATTTTATAATAATATACTTGAGTATTGGCATGGAGCGATTTCTCTTTTTTGCTGTGAGCTTGTTTGGCTATTTTGAGATAATTCAAAAATCCCAAGATATATTCTTTATTGATTCGGTTAAGTTGGATATCATTGGGATCATAACGTTTAAGGTGACAGATGACAGCATGCAAAGTAGTCCGACGTACTTTACCCTCAGATTTCTTTCCTGCTATCGCCTGTATATAATCGATTAATTTTATATTAGAGGCCTTATTGAATTTAAAGCCGTGACTTTGATTTTGCAATTCAATAATACGTTGGGCTTTAATGGCGTTTGCTAACTTTAATGTCTCATTATTGCGAACCCTGTCCGACTTACTATTCTCCGGTATGATATATAATTTCAGAAATTCATATTTCCGCCTTCCTTCCATATATATATCGAGGTATATTGACTTACTCCCGTTAGTCAAGTGTTTTACCCTTATTTTAATTGGCTCTTTTATTTTTAGATCTTCTTTCATATTATCTTAGAATATTTCTAATGAAAATAGAATACATTTCTATTTTGATAGTAACAAATGGGTAACAAAAAAGACTTCCAATTGATCAAGCATTTGGAATTTATTCCATTCTGTTGCCCCTTTTTATAATTAAATTATTGAATATTAGAAAACTAAATAAAATTTTTATTTAGTTTTGTTCTATATAAATAGTAACAAACCAGCAACAAATATACAACATTAATGTATAAAAAAGAAACAATATAGACAAGTAATAGTATTGTTTACTATTATGTAACATGTTAAATAGTAGCTATATGTGAGGATTATTTATCAGCTATGTCTGTTGTAATGATTTCCGGATAAAAAGCCATGCCGTATCGTTGTATTAGATAATAATGTACCTCAAATTTCTTTGCTTTATAAGCCAATTATTGGTGACAGTATATCTGAGGCCAGTTGCAGGGATTGGATTGTGAGTTATGGCTTAGGTGGTGGCTGGAATAAAGTCAATAAAGTAAAAAGAAAGAATAGCTCTTTGTTTAAGGTAGATGTGACTATATATCCCGAACTGTCATTGAAAAACTTAGTAATCACCCAGATATACCAGGTTTTATTCAATCTGGCACCCGCTGTTGAGGTTTCCTTTTGGAAAGGAATGAAGTTAACAGCACAGGTGGTGATTCCGATATATAATGATGGATATCCTTATTTATATGATAAGGTGCATCCGGGGTTTATAGGCATTTCACAGTCAGTAAGATTACCATATAATATATGGGGAACACTAACTGTCGGACATTTCAGTGGCGACCGCTATGGAGTGGATTTAAAAGTTAACCATCGCTTCATTCGTGACAATCGGTTTGGGGTTGAAGGGCGTATTGGATATACAGGCGCTGCATATTGGGATGGGTTTACATGCTATTTTGGAACAAAGAAACAATTAATGTGGTCAGTAGGCGGCTCTTTTTATTGGCCGCAATATAATATAGAAACGACAATGAAACTGGAGCAATATTTATTAGGTGAAAAGGGAGTTCGGATTGATATAGTCCGGCATTTTCGTTATGCTTCCATCGGCTTTTTTGCAATGAAAGGTTCGGATGTGAAAGCTAATGGAGGTTTTCGCTTTCAGGTTGCCTTACCGCCTTATAAATATAAACGTAAAGGGTACATGCCTCGGATTATCCCTTCGAAGAATATGGGGATGGCCTACAATGCAGGAAATGAGCAGTACTATTACAAGAGTTATCGTTCATCGCCGGGAGACAATATAATGCAAGCAAATAGTTTTAACCCATATTTTATTAAATCAGAATTATTAGTTTATTAATTTTAATTTTATTGAGATGAAAAAGAAAAGTTTTTTTGGTATTAACGTTAGATTAGCGTTGATGTTAGTGGCAATTTGCGGAATGTTCGCAAGCTGCTACGAAAAAGAAGAATTGACGGCCGAGACACCGAGCACGGTGGCACCAGTGTATAAAATCACAGGTGTCGTTTCTGATGCTTCTACAGGTGCTCCGCTGAGTGGAGCTAAAGTAAACAGTGCTACTACTGCTGCTGACGGTACTTACTCACTGAGTGCTGCTGTGGGATTGAATGTACTGACTATCTCTATGGATAACTATAAAACTGCTACAACTTCAGTTTATGTAGAACAAATAGAGAATGGAAAAGTTGCTGTTTATGCAGCTAATGCTGCATTGTATCCCGGTAAGGATACTCCGGACTACAAAACAGTGAAGTACAATATTAAAGGTACAGCAACTGACGAAAGTAACAAAGCTGTTGCTTTGACTTCTGCAGTTATTTCTGGATTGACTCCAACACTGAGTGGTAATACATTCTCTGCTGAGAACGTTCAGCCCGGCACGTATTATGCAGTATTGACAGCTGCTGGCTACAATAAGGCTTATGCAACTATTAATGTTGTTCCAGTTGCTGCTGAAATAGGTGAAGGTGATCAAATTGTGACTTCTATGGTAGGTGTCCTGATGCAGAAAGAATCTGCTACTGCAGTTTCTAAATATTTTGTATGTGGTTTCGTAACTGATGAAAAAGGCGACGCTGTAAGTGCTGCTGCTGTAAAAGTAGAAGTTGGTAGTGCTGTATATAACGACTTGAAAACGGATGGTAAGGGCTACTTTTATAAAGAAATCTCTGCAGAAAATGTAACTCCGACTACTTTGGCTACTATTACTGTAACTAAATCAGGTTATGTTAAACAAGTAAAGGCAAGTCTTCTTAAGTGGGTTGAAACCGGTGCAACTTCTGTTACTTCTGTTTCATTTGTACTGAAAGCTGAATCTGTAACACCGGATCCAGATCCGGATCCGAGTGAAGGTGGGGAAGCTGAGGTTCCTGTTGATGTAACGAAGAAGGAAGATAAGGATATTGAGGATATCAAAAAAGAAGAGAGTGCAGATGTTGTAAGCAAGATCGAAGAGCTTGCCAAAGAATATGGTACTGAAGTAATACCGGTTGTACCTGTAGAGACTGAGTTGGTAGTAAGTTTGGAATCAACTGAACAGGTATATGATGAAGAAACTGGTGAACCTACTTCAGAAACAAAGAAGGTTACTGACGAGATCAAATTACCTGCTAATACTACTGTTTACTATGTAGGTGGAACTGCAGAAGCTATTAGTGTAGCTCGTGATATCCAAGCTGAAAAGACTACTGCTGCTACCCGTGTATTTGAAGGTAAGCCGAGCGGTACAGTATTCTCTCAGCCGTTGGAAGTTAAATTTGATGTACCTGTAACTGTAACTAAGGAGCCGGATTATGTGTTTGGTGTTCTCTACTTGGATGAAAAAACAGGTGAATGGAAAGCTGATGCAGACAACTATGCTACTTATGATGCTGCTTCTAAGAAATTCGTAGCAAAGGTTAGTCACTTCTCTAAGTTTAGCTTCGGATTTGAGTCCGCAATCATTGATAAAGAAAATGCAAATCTGCCTGCTGAAACAATTGATAAGCCTTGTTATACCGGATCTGCTTCTGCTGATATTGTCTTGAGAGGACAGTATTTGGGTGGAATTGCTTATGATGGTAACACCCCTGTTCTGGCTGCTAAAGCTGCTTTAAGTAAGATGAATGATGAAACTCAGGCTTATGTAGTTTTATTATTGAATAATATGATAGCCAAGGATTATGCTAATGTTAAGCCTACTGCTGATTATACGAAAGTGGCTGTAGAGGAGAATTTCACAGTTCCTGCATACAAGCAGATCGATAACTTTAGTATGGTGAGAAAGCAAACTAAGAAAGCTTATACAGTTCATGTTATTGACAAGAATAAGGTGGCAATAGACGTAACTGTCATAGTGAAGAAGATTACTAGTGTAACCATTGAAGCTAACTATGCTATCGGTCACACTCACGGACATGGTGGTAATGGTACCGACTTGAATGCAGGTGGTGGCATTGTTGATTTCGAATAAAAATCACTTTTGAATAACGCAATTGATCCGAGAAGCATGAGATTATACTTAATGGAGATGAAACGGATGTTCATTACGACACTACTTATTAGTGTATCATCCATGCTTTCGGCTCAATTGACTTATGGAACTACCGGCTTGCTGCATGCTCCTTCAGCTGAGATGCAAAGGGATAAAACAGTAATGCTGGGAGGTAATTTCATGAACAAGGAGATAACTCCTCCTACGTGGTATTACCATACGTACAATTATTTTTTGAATGTGACTATTCTGCCGTGGATGGAGGTAGCATATACTTGCACCCTTTTTAAGGCGGAAGCTTTAGGCTTAAAACCTTATGGTTACTCTGGATTTACGAATCAGGATAGATACTTTTCTATCCGGCTGAGAATTTTGAAAGAAGGGCAATTCTGGAAGTATATGCCGGCTGTTGTATTCGGTACATCAGACCCGTTTACTTCATCCGGAGGTGGAGAGATTGGAACTACAGAGGGGAATGGATACTATAGCCGTTTCTATCTTGCTGCTACCAAGCACTTCACCATAGGAACAGAAGAGGTCGGAGTGCATCTTTCTTATCTATACAATAAAAGGAAAGAGTATAAATTGAATGGAGTAGCAGCAGGTATTAGTTATAATCCGACTTTTGCCCCTGATTTAAGAGTGATCGCGGAGTATGATTCAAAAGATTTTGCGTTGGGTGCCACTTACTTGCTTTTTAAGCATTTGCATATGCAGGTGGAACTGCAAAGAATGAGATATTTCACAGGGGGATTGTGTCTTCAATTCCGGTTGAAATAAGGAGTTTGGCAGAAGGAAAGCATAGAGTTAATCATTAAAAAATAGAAAAACAATGAAATGTAAATTTGGTATAGTATCTATCATGTTAGCAGGATGGGCCCTCACGGCTACGGCGCAGACTAAAGAGAAATACTACAGCGAAAAATTTAAAGACAATATCTTTATAAGTGCTGGCGTAGGAGCTCAGGCATGCGTTAATCCTGATAACTTTGATTATGGCATTGGAGATGCCATAACGCCGCTGATCCATTTGTCAGTGGGTAAACTGTTCAATCCCATCTGGGGAGTTCGTGGACAAGTTGCCGGATTGTGGTCAACGCTATATACGGAGCGTGAACAGATAAAAGGCACTTATGCGGAAATTAAAAACAAGAAGTATTTTACTTTGCGCGCAGATGCTATGTATAATCTGTCTAACTCCATTTGTGGATACAATCCTGACCGTTTGTTTACGGTGTCTGTATTTGCAGGCCCGGGGTTAACTTTTGCAAAAACTTATGGTAACCAAGATAAATTGAATGCATTGATTAACGGTTCTGTGGGTTTGATGGGACAGTTTAATGTGAGTAAATACTTGGATATCAATATTGAAGCAAGAGGTGAAGTTTCTCCTTCCATGTTTGGAAGTAAGAGCAATGCTTATACGGACGGAGCAGTATCTTTGACGGCTGGTGTTACTTATACTTTCGGAGGTAAGAAATTTATCTCTTGTGGTGCAAAGATTGACCAGGATGCTATCAATGCGGAGGTTAATAAATACAGAAGTGAACTGGCGCAGACTCAGAGTGATCTGGCTAATGCGAAGAATGCTTTGGCTAACATTAAGCCTGTAACTAAAGAGGTTGTGAAGGAAGTTGAAGTAGCTGGTCCTCGTGCTGTCTTCTTTAAGATTGGTAGTGCTCGTATCGATGATTACGGCATGGTTAATATTCAGTTGGCTGCTAAAATATTGAAGGCTAATCCGGATAAAAAGTATAAGATTGCTGGTTATGCAGATAAAGCTACAGGTAGTGCATTCAATAACCAGAAATTATCAGAGAGGCGTGCTCAGGCTGTTTATGATGCGTTTATCAAAGAAGGCGTTGATGCCGGACAACTTGAACTCGTCGGTTTCGGCGGTACAGCTAATATGTTTGGCAAAGACTATCTGAATCGCGTGGTAATTTTGGAATAAAAGTTGTTATTCTGGAAAAGGATAAGATTAGAGGATAAAACTCTATAAATAAGAAAGGTATCTGATTATTATCAGATACCTTTTTTGTTATAAAGAAATCAAATAATATTAGATTGATAATGAATTTATTAATGTAATAATATTAGAATGAAATAATGTTTTTTCAATAGTTTACATAAATTACTCTTGAAGGTTGAAAGGAATATAAGTGAATAATCAAATAATTATTAGATAAAGCAACTAACTGAAAAATGTGATTTGGGAGAGCAATGCTCTGCTTGTATGAAAATTGCTATGAATATATCCGTTCCCCATTTTTCTTGTAAGATGTTGTTCTGTTATTGATTATTAGATTCTTATGTCTTTCGATTTGAAGATTTGGCGTTTCTTCTGAAAATAATATAAAAAGCCATGTTTGGTAATAATATAGTATAATGCATGCTTTGAACTTCTACTCTAATGTGCCAGTTTATAGTCAATAGTGCTTTTAAAGTAAAGCGGAATAATTGGAATGTGTAGCTATATTTAGCATGAGTTAGACTCCCTTTTTTGTTATTATGCCGGCAGATAAAGGTAAATATCAAATTTTAATCGTAATTTTGTAGCCCATTATGAGTAGAATATTAGCTATTGATTACGGTAAAAAGCGTACGGGAATAGCTGTCAGCGATACATTACAAATGATTGCTAACGGACTGACCACTGTGCCTACACATGAGCTGCTGGCATTCATCCTTGATTATGTAGGAAAAGAACCGGTGGAACGTATTCTTGTAGGCTTGCCTAAACAAATGAATAATGAGGCTTCGGAAAACATGAAACGTATAGAACCTTTTGTCCGTTTGTTGAAGAAAAAGTTACCGGAAATGCCTGTTGAGTATGTTGACGAGCGCTTTACATCCGTTTTGGCACATCGCACTATGCGGGAGGCCGGGCTGAAGAAGAAAGATCGTCAGAATAAAGCTTTGGTGGACGAAATCAGTGCAACTATTATTCTGCAAAGCTATTTGGAAAATAAACGTTTTATATTATAATAAGGTATATATACCTATATATATTGATTTAGTAATTTGTAACTTAGAGAAAGAATGATTTTACCCATTTATGTATACGGTCAGCCCGTATTGAGAAAAGTGGCGGAAGATATTGCTCCCGACTATCCAAATTTGAAAGAGTTAATTGCGAATATGTTCGAAACGATGGATAATGCCGAAGGTGTAGGGCTTGCAGCACCGCAAGTAGGATTGCCTGTTCGTGTTGTAGTTGTTGATCTGGATGTATTATCAGAAGATTATCCTGAATATAAAGGTTTCCGGAAAGCATATATCAACCCCCATATCCTGGAAGTATCAGGTGAAGAAGTGTCTATGGAAGAAGGATGCCTGAGTCTTCCGGGTATTCATGAAGCTGTGAAGCGTGGTAATAAAATCCATGTAACGTATATGGATGAGGATATGGTAGAGCATGACGAAATTGTTGAGGGCTACCTGGCACGTGTGATGCAACATGAATTTGACCATTTAGAAGGAAAGATGTTTATTGATCATTTGTCCCCCTTGCGTAAGCAAATGATTAAGGGAAGACTGAATGCGATGCTAAAGGGAAAAGCCCATTGCACGTATAAAGTCAAGACTGTGAAATAAGCTAATCTTATAATAAGGTATAAAAGGCTCAAAAAATATAAAAAGTCTTCCGTTAATCCCGCCAAGTAAATGAAAAGCATTAAATTTGTTTCGTTTACAAGCATTTATAAGACAAGATGATAAAAAAGATACTGACGGCTTTCCTGTTGCTTCCTACGTTGCTGTGTGCGCAGATCAATACGGAGCGAGTGATGACAATCGCACGCAACGCGTTGTATTTTGAAGACTATGTGCTTTCTATCCAGTATTTCAACCAGGTAATTAACGCTAAGCCTTATTTATATGAGCCTTACTTCTTTCGCGGTTTGGCAAAAATCAATTTGGATGATTTCCAAGGTGCGGAAGCGGATTGCGATGCGGCTATCGATCGTAATCCTTTTGTAGTAGGTGCCTATCAGATACGTGGATTGGCACGTATCCGGCAGAATAATTATAACGGTGCTATTGAAGATTATCAGACAGCTCTGAAATATGATCCGGAGAATCTTGTTCTGTGGCATAATCTTTCTCTTTGCCATATGCAGAAAGAGGATTATGATGCGGCTAAAGAGGATTTGGGGAAATTGCTGAAGATAGCTCCCAGGTACACGCGTGCTTATCTGATGCGTGGCGAAGTGTCGTTGAAGCAAAAGGATACTATACAGGCTCTGAATGACTTTGAAACGGCAATTGATATGGACCGTTATGATCCTGATGGATGGAGCGCACGTGCTATTGTCCGTTTACAACAGGGAAAGTATACAGATGCCGAAAGTGACTTGGATCAGGCCATTCATCTGAGTGCGAAGAATGCTGGTAATTATATCAATCGTGCATTGGCGCGTTTCCATCAAAATAATCTGAGAGGCGCCATGAGTGATTATGATCTGGCATTGGACATCGATCCGAATAACTTCCTGGGGCATTATAACCGTGGTTTGCTCCGTGCACAGGTAGGTGACGATAACCGGGCACTTGAAGACTTTGATTTTGTTCTAAAGGTAGAACCGGATAATATGATGGCAACTTTCAACCGTGGTTTGCTGCGTGCACAGACGGGTGATTATCGTGGTGCTATCAGTGACTATTCGAAGGTGATTGACGAATATCCTAATTTTATGGCTGGGTACTATCAGCGTGCCGAAGCTCGTAAGAAGATCGGTGATCGTAAAGGTGCCGAAGAGGATGAATTCAAAATCATGAAGATGCAGATAGACAAGCGTAACGGGGTTACGACAAGCGATAAGGACGTTGCAGACAATAATCAGGATAATGAGGATACGAGCAAAACGCGTAAGAAATCCGATAAGAATATGGAGAATTACCGGAAAATCGTGATTGCTGATGACTCGGAAGAAGACCAGAAATATAAGAGCGACTACCGCGGTCGCGTTCAAGACCGGAACGTAGCCGTTAAGATGGAACCGATGTATGCATTGACATATTATGAGAAATCGAGTGAGGTGAAGCGCATTGTTCATTTCCATAAATATATTGAGGAGTTGAATCATGAGAAAATATTCCCGAAACCGTTGCGTATTACTAATATGGAAGCTCCGTTGACGGAAGAACAGGTGAAATTTCATTTTGCTCTGATCGATACCCATACTTCGGATATCGTATCCAATGATAAGGATGCCAAGAAACGTTTTCTGCGCGGACTTGATTTCTATCTGGTTCAGGACTTTGCCAGTTCTATAGATGACTTTACGCAGTCCATTTTGCTGGATGATAAATTCTTTCCGGCTTACTTTATGCGCTCGTTGGTGCGTTATAAGCAATTGGAATATAAGAAGGCGGAAGCCGGTTTGACCGAAGGTGTTCCCGGAGCTTCTGTTGACAGTAAGAATCAAGCGGAAGTAACTGCTTTGGATTATGATATTGTGAGAAAAGATTTGGATCATGTCATCCAATTGGCACCTGATTTTGTTTATGGATATTATAATCGTGCCAATGTGCTGTCTCTGTTGAAGGATTACCGTGGAGCATTAGTAGATTATGACAAGGCAATCGAACTGAATAAAGACTTTGCCGAAGCTTATTTCAATCGTGGCCTGACTCATATCTTCCTGGGTAATAACAAGCAGGGTATTACAGACCTGAGTAAAGCAGGAGAGTTGGGTATTGTTTCTGCTTACAATATTATTAAGCGGTTTACCAATACTCGTGAATAACATTTTTTTGCTAAAAAATAAAATATCAAAAAGAATTAGCTATTTTTGCGTTCTGAAAATTGAAATATACACAACATTATGATAAAAATTACATTTCCAGACGGCTCCGTACGCGAGTATAATGACGGAGTAACGGGACTGCAAATTGCAGAAAGTATCAGCTCTCGCCTGGCACAGGAAGTGCTGGCATGTGGCGTGAACGGTGAGATTTATGATTTGGGGCGTCCTATCAACGAGGATGCTGAGTTTGTTCTCTATAAATGGGAAGATGAGCAAGGTAAACATGCATTCTGGCATACCAGTGCTCACTTGTTGGCTGAAGCCTTACAGGAATTATATCCAGGTATTCAGTTCGGTATTGGTCCTGCCATTGAAAACGGTTTCTACTATGATGTGGATCCGGGTGAGGCTACTATTAAAGAATCTGACCTTCCGGCGATTGAGGCTAAAATGGCAGAACTGGTAGCAAAGAAAGAAGCTGTTGTGAGAGAAAGTATTTCAAAAGCGGATGCATTGACAAAGTTCGGTGATCGTGGAGAAACTTATAAATGTGAATTGATCTCTGAATTGGAAGATGGTCACATTACTACTTATACGCAAGGTGCTTTTACGGATTTGTGCCGTGGCCCGCACTTGATGACTACTGCGCCGATTAAGGCTATCAAATTGATGTCGGTAGCCGGTGCTTACTGGCGTGGACATGAAGACCGCAAGATGATGACGCGTATCTACGGTATTACTTTCCCGAAGAAAAAGATGCTGGATGAATATCTGGTTGTTTTGGAAGAAGCCAAAAAACGTGACCATCGCAAAATCGGTAAGGAAATGGATTTGTTCATGTTCTCTGATACGGTAGGTAAAGGCTTGCCTATGTGGTTGCCGAAAGGTACTGCATTGCGTCTGCGTCTGCAGGAATTCCTGCGCCGTATTCAGGCACGTTACGATTATCAGGAGGTTATTACTCCGCCGATTGGTAACAAGCTGCTGTATATAACTTCCGGTCACTATGCTAAGTATGGTAAGGATTCATTCCAACCTATTCATACACCCGAAGAAGGAGAGGAGTATTTCCTGAAACCGATGAACTGTCCTCACCACTGTATGATTTATAAGAATTCCCCGCGTTCATATAAAGATCTGCCTTTGCGCTTGGCTGAATTCGGTACGGTTTGCCGTTACGAGCAAAGTGGTGAATTGCACGGATTGACACGTGTACGTAGCTTTACGCAGGATGATGCACATATTTTCTGTCGTCCCGACCAGGTGAAAGATGAATTCCTGCGCGTGATGGATATTATTTCTATTGTGTTCCGTTCCATGGACTTTGCCAATGTGGAAGCACAGATTTCCTTGCGTGACAAAGTGAACCGTGAGAAATACATCGGTAGCGATGAAAACTGGGAAAGAGCTGAACAGTCTATCATCGAGGCTTGTGAAGAAAAAGGCTTGACTGCAAGAATTGAATATGGTGAAGCGGCTTTCTATGGCCCGAAGTTGGACTTCATGGTAAAAGATGCTATCGGTCGCCGTTGGCAGTTGGGTACCATTCAGGTGGATTATAACTTGCCGGAACGATTTGAACTGGAATATACCGGTGCTGATAACCAAAAGCATCGTCCGGTGATGATACACCGTGCACCATTCGGTTCAATGGAGCGTTTCGTTGCTGTGCTTATCGAGCATACGGCAGGTAAGTTCCCGTTGTGGTTGACACCTGAGCAGGTAGCTATTTTGCCTATCAGTGAGAAGTTTAATGATTATGCACAGGAAGTGAAAAAGTTCCTGAAGCAATATGATATCCGTGCAATTGTGGATGAGCGCAATGAGAAGATAGGACGTAAGATTCGTGATAATGAATTGAAGCGTATTCCTTACATGCTGATTGTGGGTGAAAAAGAAGCAGAAAACAGAGAAGTTTCTGTCCGCAAGCAAGGGGAAGGCGATAAAGGTACTATGAAATTTGAAGAATTTGCTAAAATTTTGAACGAAGAAGTTCAGAATATGATAAATAAATGGTAACTTTGCGCCCACTTGTGAAAGCATAGCATAAATGATGTTCTAAAGATAGCTTTTACCTAACATAAAAAAATAATAATTTGGGAGTAGTAAATAAGAAACAAACTGGAAATAGAGGTTATTTAATGAAAAATGACAGCTTAAAAGGGCAATACCGGATTAACGAACAAATCCGTGCCAAAGAAGTCCGCATAGTGGGCGATGAAGTAGAACCCAACGTATATCCGATAGCCCAGGCATTGAAGCTTGCCGAAGAGCGTGAGGTGGATCTCGTGGAAATCTCTCCAAACGCACAACCCCCTGTTTGTCGTGTCATCGATTACTCTAAATTTCTTTATCAGTTAAAGAAGCGTCAGAAAGAACAGAAGGCGAAACAGGTGAAGGTAAACGTGAAGGAGATTCGTTTCGGTCCTCAGACTGATGATCACGATTATAACTTCAAGTTGAAGCATGCTAAAGGCTTTTTGGAAGAAGGTGATAAAGTAAAGGCTTATGTGTTCTTTAAAGGTCGTTCCATCTTGTTTAAAGAGCAAGGAGAAGTGTTGTTGCTTCGTTTTGCCAATGACTTGGAAGACTATGCAAAAGTAGATCAGATGCCAGTGCTGGAAGGAAAGAGAATGACTATTCAGCTTTCTCCGAAGAAAAAAGAAGTGCCTAAGAAGCCTGTTGCACCGAAATCTGCAGATGCTCCGAAAGCAGCTCCGGCTGAATCAGAAGAATAAAAGAAATGAGTAACGCCACAGGTATAGTGCGTTGCCATATAATTTAAATAATTTAAAAATAAGTAAGATGCCAAAGATGAAGACTAACTCCGGTTCTAAAAAGAGATTTACTCTTACCGGAACAGGTAAAATC
>QWCN01001497.1_pt1 | contig 35659 bp, 28 predicted proteins | sample 1972711 | NCBI WGS metagenome assembly QWCN01 (sample SAMN09866707, study PRJNA288562) | Human gut metagenome isolate term1_stool, whole genome shotgun sequencing... | isolation source: gut | host: Homo sapiens | place: USA: California
CTCTTTTAAAACCTCTTCACCACTTGCACCAGGCAGCATTAAGTCAAGCAGTACAAGCGTATAAGCCTTTTCTTTTATATCCAGAAGCAGCTTTGCCTCCGTTCCTGAAAATGCCTGTTCACACATATAACCTGCCTTCCTAAGTACCTCGCAAAGAAGGTTATTAATATTTATATCATCCTCTACAATTAGTATATCAGGCATAATTTTTACTCCTGTATTTCCAATATTTTATGTCGTCAACATATTAATGTTATTATGAGTATATCATGCAATTATAAAATTTACAAACTTATTTTTTTATTTGTTTTAACAATTTCCATGCAAATGCTATTTTTATTTTACTTTTTAGTAATAAATTTTAACTTGACGTAACAGCTTATATTTATTATACTCTAAGTATAGTATGAATCATACAGAAATGGAGGAGTTTCATGGATAACTATACACCAGATCCTTTTAATGATAATTCAGGCAACAACCAGAATAATAATCAGAATAACAGTAATAATGCTTCCGGCAACGGAACTTACGGCAGCTATAATGATACATATGATGCCAATTACAGACCATCAGATGACTATTCAAACAATAGTTCAACATCCGATAATTCTGACGGCAATAATTCTTCTGACAACAATTATTACAATAACAATTCCGGCAGCAATAATTCCAATAACAACAATTATGGCAACGGATATAATAATTATTATAACAACAATGGCAATTCCGGTTACAATAATGGCTATAACCGCTATGGTAATAACAACGGCTACAATAATGGCTATAATAACGGCTACGGCAACAACAATGGTTACAATAACAGTTATAATAACGGCTACGGCAACAACAATGGTTATAATAACGGCAACAGCTACAACAATGGTTACAATAGTGGTTATGGAAACAATGGCTATAATAACTACAATAATCCGTACGGAAACCAGTATAACAACGGATATAATCAATATAATAACGGATATAACCGTCCGCCATATCCATCAAGCCAGAATGCACCATCTTTTGGCACATGGCTTACTCTGAGTATATTGTGTGCCGTATTTTTAAATAAAATATGTGGTGTACTCGGAATAATATTTATTATCATGGGTAACAACGCTTTCAAAATCGGAAACTTTGATGATTATGAAAAACAGCTCAAAAGATGTAAGATTGCTCTTCTGGTAGGTCTTATCCTCGGAATCTTAACAATCATATTTTATGTTATTGCTTTCATTAATACATCAGGTGGCATGTCTATGTATTATTAATCATTGAAATTAAATATATTAATTCATTGAAAACAAAGGCACAGCTTACAGAAAAACTTCTGTCGGCTGTGCCTTAACTTTTTGTTCTAAACTTTTTTGCTTCAAACTTTTGTGTTTTTAATACGTTTTCTCTTTGCGGACAACCATAACAACATTTGTTATGACATATGTGGCAATATATATTTGAAGAATCACAACAAATCTTTTTACAAGACGAATTATAATCCATTGCCCTATTGTAAAAGACGGATTACACCCCTCCATAAAAGTAAGACTCATAAGTGGAGCTTCAAGGTACGGCATACCATACATTGTATACATAGTATACATATCCATGCCGTATATAAAGCAAAACAGAATTATTGTAAGCATAACACCCGTTAAAGCTCTGTGTATCTGTATCCAGCATCTTCCGTGCCTTGAGGCATTTATTATATAATTCATTCCCGTTCTGTATTCAAGCACAATATTTTCAGCTACTATAAGAATTATTGCGGCAGCAAGTGCCAAAAACAGTACAGCCTCCCTTATAATCGAATATTTTCCAAAAATCTCCTCATAGCCCCTGTCCGAAATCATGTAGCCGTCTACTCCGTATTTTTCGTTAATTTCCTGCAAATACTCCTGTTTTTTCATAAATTCTGATACCCTGCCAAGTTTAACCGCATATAACGAAACTGTTGATGAGCTCTCTGTAACCTCCTCAAGCGTTGCTTCTCCTGCATTGTAACGGACCATACAATCTTGTGCATCTTTAACCGCACTCTGATAATCATTTAATCTTTCATTAACCATATCGGTTATATAATGATATTCTTTTCCGCCATTGGTAATATAGATATTATCAAGTTCTTTTGTGCTGTCAGAAAATGTCATTTGTCCGTATCTCACAAAATAAACCGCCAAAATCGCCAGCACGCCTATAACAATCAATCCTCTGCCTGTTATAAGCAGTTTATGGAATTCCTTTGCCGTAATCGAAAATCCCGACAATAAATGCTGATACATTTCCCATATTTTATCCGCAATTCTTGCAAGCACTGATTTTTTCTGTTCCGGTCTCATATATACGGTTCCAAGAATTCCTCCCGCACATGCGGCAATAAAAAGCACCGTCGTAACTGTCAGCATTATATTTGATTCGGAAACCACAAATGTTCCTTTGCCGCGATTGGCATACGTGCTTATTATATCATTAACCTTTAACAGTCTTATAAGATTAATCTGCTTAAAAATGCCATATACGCTCTGTGACTGTATTTTTTGATACAAAAACATTTCCACACCCATAAATACCGCAATTACCGTAACCGCTATATTGCGGTGCCTTATAAAAACAAATGCCATCCATACAATAGCCGTCAGCGTAAGCACTGCACAAAAACTATATAAAAAATCATATATTATATATTGAAGCTGACTCATCGGCAATGAAAATCTCGAAAAGCTTTCAATATTCTGAATCGGTGCATTAATTGACGCCGTTTTGTATAATATAAACGACGTCAAAAATGTTGTAAAAAACAGAACTCCCGTAATTATAAATGCAGAAGCTGTAATAATCATTGTCCTGTTAAACGCAAGTTTTGCCCTGCCGCTTTTTGATGTATGAACAATGCACCACATTCCGTTTTCCCGTTCGCCGAAAAGTTCATACAGGACAAACACATTAAGTATCAATGCCAGATAATAGATATAATAATATGTAACAAAACCGCTTACTGCTTTATTATCGGTAAGATAAAGCTGTACGCCCTCTACCCGTTTGAAATCCTTTGCCGTCTTTTGAATATTGTTATATGTAAATGAATTTTTATCTGCAAATATAGAAAAACTCTTCAGGGTATCTGCGTTATTTTGTATATTTTTTATATCCTCGGGATATTTTATTATATATTCTAATTGTTCTTTTATTTTGTTTAACTGCCTTGAATATACAGTCTGCTCTTCCGATTCCAATTCGTCATATTTACGTTTTATTACGGAATCACTTTGTATATCGGCAATTTCCAGAGCTTCCTCGGGCTGCATATCCGACAGTTCTCCGATTATCCATTGACGGTAATGTGTCTCCTGCCTTATATCGGACATACTTTTACCCTCGGAACTGCTGTATACAAACAAACCGATATTTAACAGCACCGTCACTGTAAATACCATTATAAATTTTATGCCAAAAACCCTCTTAAACTCTTCCATAATAAGTTTCTACTCCGCATTTTTCCAAACACACGCACCGTTTCCGAGACTGCTCTTATCTATATAAACAAGCTTATCACTCTTTGTCCCGAATAAATATTTTTCATCGCCGAAATATAAATTCTCTATTTCATTTCCAAGCTTAATTGTATCTATCTGTTTTCCCGTCGTATCAACAACCTGAATTTCACGTTCAACGGTCTTAGATAAATCTGTCGTACTTCCCATTCCGCCGTTACTCATATAAATATATCTTCCATCATATGACATTACCGCAGATACCATATTTTCGGACGCCTTGTATATGAGTTTATTATTCTGTCCGTCAAGCGACTGAGAATACAATCCTTTTCCAACAACAAAATAATATAACATTCCGTTGTCAGCATCGACACAGAAATCACATATATTCATATCCGAAACCTTTTTATTCTCACCGTCGGTATAATCATAATAATAAAGCTGAAAATTCATATTGGCTTTTAATGTCTGCTTATTTATGGAATACTGAAAAATTTTGTAAAAAAGTTTATCTCCGTAACTTCTCGCTCCCATCACAGCACTGTTTTCACCCTCATATTCGACTATATCCTGTGAGTTTCCATCTGAAATATTTATTTTTTTAATTATCTCTTTACCACTTTCAGAGCTTCCTATATGACCTATATGGTCGTACGCATATACATATCCGTTATGAAACACCATAGAAATTGATGTTATCCTGTCATTTGCAAACAAATTAGCAACATCTTTTCTGTCGCTTCCGTCAGCCTTAATACTTACAAGCTTAGCCATTCCGCCTTCCACACGTACAACATATATATTATTTTTGTAATAATAAATCGGAGAACTCAGATATTCATCGGTATCCAGCCACGCATTACACGTTTTTGAATTATGACTGCACTCTGCTTTCGCACATACCGGAACAGACCTTTTTGATGACTCGTCAAAATATTTCACTAAAAGGTCCTTTCCGTCATAATGCAGGTAATAATATCCGTTTTCCGCCTTTGAAATGCTGTGAATATCAGGATTCCAATAATTCTGCTCATCACCCGACAATTCACCTACATTCATATTTATGCCTGACTTCTTCCTGTTAATTGTAAAAATCACCGCCACACATATCACTGCTGCCAATACTGCTGCCAATACTGCTGCCACTATGCATTTTATTTTTTTGCTCATAAATACCCCTCCGCTTGTTTCTGATTACCTACTCTAAAACACCTTTTATTTTCCGATAGACACACTATATTTGTATTAAACATATCACCTGTAGTCAAAACATTCAAGTTTTTTGTAGCATCTTGTAATAAACAGTAAGTTTTTTCATAAACATCGGTATTTTTTTATATACATTCAACCTTTTTAGCCACATTACATATCAGTAAGCTCTTTTACACCTCAAATCTGCAATCTGCCGTCTCTATCGTAGACGGACGGTGTGCTATCATAAGGATAAGCTTATCCTTTTTCACCGACATAACGGTTTTGTTTATATATTTTTCCGTCTCATTGTCCAACGCCGATGTCGCCTCATCAAATATGATTACAGGTGCATCTTTGAGAATTGCTCTGGCTATTGCTATTCGTTGCTTCTGACCTCCAGAAAGTGTATTTCCTCGTTCGCCCGCGGGTGTTTCGTATCCGTTTTCAAGCCCCGATATAAAATCGTGTGCTCCCGCCTGTTTTGCCGCATTGTAAATTTCTTCATCTGAAGCATTTAATTTTCCCATTCTTATATTTTCCTTAATTGAACAGTTAAATAAATACGGTTCCTGCGGTATATATGCGATTTTATCACGCACATTTACAAGCCCGAGCTCCGTTATATCAGTTCCGTCAATAAATATGCAGCCTTTCTTAGGCCTATAAAATCCAAGCAGAAGTTTTGTAAGCGTACTCTTTCCGCGGCCTGATTCCCCGACCAGTGCATAACTTTTTCCGCTGTCAAAAAACGCACTGTAATCTTCAAATATATTTGTATTTTTACCCGCGTAACCGAATGTTATATTTTTAAATTCTACCGTATGATAAGCTTCGCTGTTTTTTTGACAAATATTATTTTTTGTATTTTCTTTATTTTTGACGTAAAAATTCTCGTTCGGAGTATCAAGAAACTCGAGAACACGCTGTGCATTTACAAGCCAGCTTGACAGACTCGGTATATATACGCCCATGAGCAGAAAATTATACTGAAACGCTCCGTATATTGAGTACAGGCTTATAAGATTTCCCAGTTTTCCCCCTGTTTTGGTTGTATATAATATTCCGAGTGCAAGAAAAACCAATGCCCCTATAAGGTCAAATGCCGCTCTCAACGCCGAAATCAAAGCCTCTGTCCGTCCCTGGATTTTCATGTTTTTACCGCAATTTTCATTGGCATTATTATAAGAATCGCTTATAACTTTTTTAAGCGGAAACATTCTTATTGTTTCCATTCCCTGAAGCATATTTGTTACAGATTTGCTTATTTCTTTATTTGCATCTGAAATTTTGCGGCTGTATTTTTCAAGCACAGGTATCATCACAAAATTTAATGTAAGCGAAATTATACATAAAACAAGCAGACCCGCCGTAACAGGAGGGCAAAGAACAAACATAGGTATTATGCAGACAATAACCATAATAACAGGCATCATGACACGCCTTATTCTTGAACCGAACACTCCAGATGCCATGTTTGTATCATATGTAAGTTTCGACATAAATTCTCCCGTATGATGATTGTCATAGAATTCCATAGGAAGCGACAGGGCCTTTCCGTATACAGTATTACGCATATTCGCACCTGTCCGCTTTGCTTCGTCGTTATACAAAACAGCCAGCAATGTCTGTATAATAATTTTAAATATTATTGTAAGAATTATATATTTCACCAGTTGGGTGTCGCGTAAATTTCCTTTTGACACGGCAGTGTCCGTAATTATGCCTATAATTCTTGAAACCAGAACTACCGAAATTCCATCTGCTACTCCCATTCCTATTATTTCCGCAAAATAAAGAACTGCACGAACTCCCTGAAATCTTTTTATCAGCTCTTTTAATATTTTAAAATTATTCATAGGACACCTCATCTTTCGTATCGTACAGCCTTTTATATATTCCGTTTCCGGCTATCAATTCATCATGCGTACCGCTTTCGGCTATAACACCGTTATCCACAACATATATGCAGTCTGCATTTTCTATTGTATTAAGTCTGTGTGCTATCGTAATTATTGTATGATTTTCTTTAATTTCTTCTATTGCCTGTTTTATTTTTTCTTCATTTTCAATATCCACGGACGCTGTCGGCTCATCGAATAATATAAGCCTGGCATCTTTAAGCAAAGCCCTTGCGATCGCTATTCTCTGCTTCTGTCCGCCCGAAAGCATATTTCCGCGTTCCCCTGCATCGGTATTGTAACCCTTAGGCATTTTCATAATATCATCGTGAATTCTTGCTTTTTTGCAACATTCGATAATGCGTTCCATACTTACCGATTCGTCTCCGCAGGCAACATTCCACGCAATCGTCTCTGGAAACAGATAAGTATCCTGCGAAACAAGTGCTATATCTTTTCTTATTAAATCAATATTTTCTTCTCCGATTCTCTTTCCGAAAATCTCCACTGTACCGCCGTTTACTTCATACAAACCACAAATCAGCTTAAAAATCGTGCTCTTTCCGCCGCCTGAGGAACCGACAAAAGCAACATTTTTTCCCGCTTCTATATTAACATTGAAATTTTTTAAAACATTGTTTCCCTTGACATACGAAAATGTAACGTCTTTAAATACTACTGCCGCATTATTGTTCTTCCCGGTGTTATCGGATTTTTTAGAAAAATCTCCTGTGTTATCCTCGGAATTTTCCATATTTGTTTCAACAGGATAATTCATCAGCTCTTTGAGCCTGTTTTTTGAAACCAAATCAATTTTTGCATCAATAATCATATAGGGAAGATTGCCAAGAGGCTGCAAAAGCCTGTCCATAAAAAGTATGAAATATGTCATCCCGCCCACAGTCAAATTTCCCGACAAAACTCTGTGTAACGCAAATATACTCAAAATAATATAAGGTGCCGTAGATACAAGGCTTCCCGTAGCCCAGCCTATTGACGAAATTGCATTTCTTCTGTATTCAAATTTTAATATTGTTTTTAACGTATTTTTTATCTTATTTTTAAAATAATTTTCAAGGTTAAAACTTTTTACAACACTGATACCATTTATGGCATCATATGCAAGTTCATTTACTTCATCGTTATATTCCGTGTGTTTTCTCGTAAGCTTTGACACCATATTTCCCGTAAAACTTGTGATAACCGCCATTACGGGTATAATAACAAGAAGCAGAAGTGCCGTCACTCGGTCAACTTTTATAAGTGTAATAAAAATCGTCACGCTTGTTATTATTGTTTTTACTATATCAGGAAGAAGCTCAGAATAATATTCCGAAATTTTAGCCACATCATCAATAAAATTATTAAGCACTCTCGCCGACAAATGCGAGTCGAAATATTTAAACTGAAGCTCCGGCAGCTTCTTTCCCGCCTCTCTTCTGAAATCAGTCTGCATATTTACCGCAAATACTTTTGTCGCATATGTCTGAATATATGTAAAAATAAATCCCGCCGCAACAAGAACGGCAACATATATCCAGAATTGTTTATTGATATACTCCGAAATTGTATTATTAAACAATGCGTCTATCGCCTGCGATATTTTTGTATTTCCCAAAACCAATACTTTTGTTGCAATATACGCACTTAATATTTCAATAAAAAACAGCGGAAAATTTTTTATAAAAATTTTTGTAAAAATATTTTTATTCTTCATATTATGTTATTCTCTCCTTGCATTGTTCTTTAATAACATTTTATAATATAATTATATAAAAAACATTCATTATATTATTAATCCGATTAAATTATTACAATTTTCTATTATTTTACAAGGAGATTTATATGGCAATTCCTCTTAAAAAAGGCTACAAGTTCAGAGTTGAGCATGTAACAAAACCCGCTTCCAATTACATGCCTTCTTTTGACATATATGAAAAATATTACGGAATAGGTTATCTGGTAAAAGGCGACCGACAGGTCTCGACTCCCGAGCGTACTTTTTTCGTCCATGACGGATACCTCTCACCTGTCAGCATGGGCGTATATCATAAATCATCACCTTTATCGGACAGGAATTACGAGGTTTATGCGGTGCGTTTTGTCAGCTCGGTAACAACAAGAATAAAAGAAATAATAGGCGAGAACGAATTTAACGATTTAATGCTGCACACTGCTTTATCTGTTCACGACGAAATAAAGCCAAAGATTATCGATATTTATGAACAGATGCTTATTGAATATGATAATTACGACAGCGTTGCGGAATTCGCCCTGCAAAATCTGCTCGAACAGCTCATACTTATAATGTACCGATACGGTACCGTAGCAGAAACGTCCGAAATCCACATTTCGACGGCAGACACCGAAATAATGGACATTCTTTCTTATATAGACACGAATTTTATGAATAATCCTTCAGTCTCCGAGCTTGCAAAAAAGGCAGGATTATCCGAATCTCATTTTATGAAGCGTTTCCGCGACGCAACAGGCTGTTCATACAAAACTTACGTCAACAGATACAAAAACAAAATTGCACAGACAATGCTCACCGAATCGCCAAAAAGTATCCAGGAAATATCCAACGAGCTTGGCTTTTGCAATTCCAATTATTTCTGCACTCTTTTTAAACAAATAAACGGTATGAGTCCCCTGCAATACAGGAAAAAGGCGGTTAAGTAAAGAACAAATATTAACAAAATATTCAAAAGAAGAACTCGCAAAAGCTGAGGCTGCTCTGGCTGCCAAGCCATAACCATAAGAAGCATCCCCTGTGTTATATGCAGTGCTTCATGCACATAACAACAGAGCGGGATATAATTGATAAACCATATCCCGCTCTGTTTATTGTCTTAAATTATATTCAGGCTTTTAGCCCAATTTACAAAAAGCTGTTTCCATTCCCCGGTCTGTCCGTTATCATCTCCACAACCGAAACCATGTCCGCCTTCTCTGAAAATATGCAACTCAGCAGGCACTCCTGCTTTTCTCGCAGCCATATAAAATCCAATACTGTTTTCTGCCAGTGTTGTCCTGTCATCATCTGTTTCAAATACAAATACCGGTGGCATTTCCGGTGATGCCAGCTCCTCCGGATTATATTTTTTCAATATATTTTCCTTATATGAAAGCACATTTGCAATTATCACTTCTTTTGGAAAATACCTCTGTCCGGCTTCTATACATTTATCATAACTTATCACTGGATAACCGCATATACAAAAATCAGGTCTTGCCGACAATTCGTCAATATCGTCTTTTTTGTCATATACATTTTTATCAAATGCTGTAGATAAAAGTGCCGCAAAGTATCCTCCTGCTGAAAATCCCATAACACCAATCTTATTTGCATCTATGTTAAATTCATCAGCTCGTGCACGTATTATTCTCATACTTCTCTGTGCATCAATCAAAGAAACATTATATGAGTCATTATGCTCATCTGCCGGAAGTCTGCACTTTAATACAAATGCTGCTATTCCAAGACTGTTGAGCCATTTTGCAACTTCTTCACCTTCAAAATTGTATACAAGCCTTCTAAATGCACCGCCCGGAATTATAAGTACCGCCGGAATTTTTTTATCTTTAGATGAAGATGGAATATATGGAACCATCTCAGGATTAAGGACATGTTGTACAACCTTCTTTATCCTGCCATCTTCCATTTTCTCCTCATAAAATATCTCCTCAAGTTTAATACCTTCAGAGCCGGGAGCCTCACAATTAAAAAGTCTTATTGCATTATCTTTTTCAAGTCTCATTATTAAGCACTTCCTTATACTTTAAATCTGTATCCAACACCCCAGATTGTCTCAATATACTGAGGTTTAGATGTATCATACTCTATTTTTTCACGGATTTTCTTGATATGAACAGTTACAGTTGCGATATCTCCAATTGAATCCATATCCCATATTTCCTTAAAAAGTTCATCCTTTGTAAATACATGATTCGGATGCTCTGCGAGGAATGTAAGCAGATCAAACTCTTTTGTTGTAAATACTTTTTCTTCGCCATTAACAAATACACGCCTTGCTGTCTTGTCAATTTTGAGACCTCTTATTTCTATAATGTCATTAGCTTCTTTTGCACTGCTTACAAGTCTTTCATATCTTGCAAGATGTGCTTTTACTCTTGCAACAAGCTCACTTGGGCTGAATGGCTTAGTCATATAATCATCAGCTCCAACGCCGAGACCTCTTATCTTATCAATATCTTCTTTCTTCGCTGATACCATGATAATAGGTGTATTTTTCTTTTCTCTTACCTGTTTGCAGATTTCATATCCATCAACACCCGGAAGCATAACATCAAGAATCATAATATCAAACTCTTCCTCAAGTGCTGTTGCCAGACCACTTGTTCCATCTGATTTAATTACAACTTCAAATCCACTAAGTTCAAGGTAATCCTTTTCAATTTCTGCAATTGCATCTTCATCTTCAACAATTAATACTCTGCTCATACTATTTTTTCTCCTTTTTTCTGTTATCTTCTATGCAAATGTAGTTGCGTTTATCCATATCTTTCAAAAGATTAATATGCATTGTAGTACCTTCTCCTTCAACGCTTTCTGCCCATATCTTTCCCTTATGGTCCTCTATAATCTTCTTTACAATAGCAAGTCCGATTCCACTTCCGCCTTGTTTGCTGTTTCTGGATGAATCAGTACGGTAAAATCTGTCAAAAATATGTGGAATCTCATCCATGCCAATTCCTTTGCCGTTATCTGCGATAATTATATGAACATAATCTCCTTCATCATAAATATCTATGCTTATTTTACCTTTTCTTCCCGGCTGCATATATTTTACAGAATTACTGACAATGTTATTAACAACTCTTTTAAGCTGTTCTGCATCAGCCACAACAGTACAATCTGAAGTTGCATGAAATCTGTATTCCAAATCTATGTCCTGAGTTTCCAAATCCATTCCTATCTCTTCGCAACAGTCATCAAAATAATTTTTCAAATTAATTTTTGCAAATGAATACGGAACCCTGTTAGTGTCAAGCTTTGAATAAATTGTAAGTTCATCTATAAGCTTATCCATATCATTAACTTTATTTGCAACTGTCATAAGATATTTATGCTGTTTTTCAGGTGTATCTGCAATTCCGTCTAGAATTCCTTCAACATATCCTTTTATTGCTGTAAGCGGCGTCTTTAAATCATGTGATATATTTCTTATAAGTTCTTTTTCTTCTTTATCAGAATTAAGCTTGTCTTCTGCCGTTTTTTTCAGAATAACTCTCATTTCTTCAAAGTCGCGGCACACATCTCCAATTTCATCATTGGAGCTTTTAGGCATTTCAAAATCAAAATTACCATATTTTATATTTTGCGTTGCAAGCTTTAATCTGTCAAGTGGTTTTATAATTGAGCGATAAATCCATACATTAAGCAGAAGACTTGTCAATATAAGTATAAATACACCTGATATAAGAACCTGTATGAAAAACTTCTTTATCTGAGGTATAGCCTGCTTTAAAGGTGTTATAATCGAAACACTGTACTGATTTCCATATGAATCACAAAAATCTATCTGTTTTACAAGACATTGATAATCGCCACCTTTATAAATACCCTCATCTGATATATTTTCTCCCGCTTCATAATCAGGAAGAACTACATCAAGCTTTTCTATATCAAGATTATCAGATACATATGTATAAAGACCGTTACGTCTGACAACAATACTCGAAAGTTTGCATTGTAATTCCTCATCAAGCTGTTTCACAAAATCCACCGAATTATACTGCCATGGTGACGTCTCAGCAACTTCTTTCATTTCATTGTAGATATTTTCTGTCATCCTTCCCATAAGAACAACCGGAGAATAAAAGTTATCAAGCAGTTCACCGCTGTCAACCTCATATAACTGGTGTATTGTTGTTGCCTGATATTTAAAAAATGCATATGCAAATATCGAACACATTATTACAGGCAATATAACCATTATGCAAAATGATATTTTTAACTTATTTCTTAACTTCATATAAATTCCTTTAACCAACACATTGCACAAGTGCATCATCCATGTCTTATCCATGAATGATGCACTTTAATATTTTTATCCTATTTTAAGGCGTGCTTTTAAAGCCTCACGCTCTGAGTCAACACGTTCTATCATGGCACCAAGACCTCTGAGTTTACCTTCAAAATCTTCATAACCACGCTGTATATATTCAATGTCTTCTATTTCAGATATACCGTCTGCCGAAAGAGCAGCAATAACCAACGCCGCACCGGCTCTTAAATCAGGGGCAGACATCTGTGCACCTGTTATTTTATCAACGCCTTCTATATATGCTGTATTGCCCTCTACCTTAATATGGCATCCCATACGATTTAACTCATCTACATATTTGAATCTGTTTTCAAATATGCTCTCTGTTACCATACTTGTTCCATGTGCAAGTGCAAGAACAACTGCCATCTGTGGCTGCATATCTGTAGGGAATCCCGGATATGGTAATGTCTTAACATTAGTGCTTTTAAGATTGCCTTTACTTATAACTCTTACCCAGTCATCACCTTCTATAACTTCACAGCCAACTTCAATAAGTTTAGCAGATAATGATTCAAGATGTTTAGGTATTACATCTCTTACAACAACATCACCGCGTGTTGCAGCTGATGCAAACATAAATGTTCCTGCCTCAATCTGGTCAGGAATTATTGAATACGTTGTTCCATGAAGTTTACTTACACCTTTAATTCTGATAACATCTGTACCGGCACCTTTTATATTGGCACCCATGGCATTAAGGAAATTGGCAACATCTACTATATGTGGCTCTTTTGCCGCATTTTCAAGAATTGTATCACCCTCTGCAAGACAGGCTGCAAGCATAAGATTAATTGTCGCACCAACTGTCACGACATCAAAATAAACATGACCACCAACAAGATGCTCTGCCTTTGTACTAATCTTGCCATGCTCAATCTCAACTTCTGCACCAAGTGCCTTAAAACCTTTAATATGCTGGTCAATCGGTCTGCTTCCAATATTACATCCACCAGGCAATGCAACCTGTGAACGTTTATATTTTCCAAGCAATGCACCTAAAAGATAGTATGATGCACGAATCTTTTTTATATACTCATAATCGACATTAATGTCACATATACTTCCACCGTTAATCTGAACGGTGTTGTTATATACATATTTAACCTTAGCTCCAATTCCCTCAATAGCCTGAAGCAATACTCTCGTATCCCTTACATTTGGCACATTTTCAATTGTAACTGTCTCATCTGTCATAATTGCTGCTGCAAGAATTCCTAACGCAGCATTCTTTGCACCACCGATGGACACCTCCCCGTTAAGTGGGACGCCTCCCTTAATTACATATTGTTCCATCTATGCACCTCTAACAATCAGATTAATCTCAAAACTACTCATTACTTATTATTATAAGTATTTCTTCTATATTTGTAAATATTCACATTTAAAAAGCTTATATTTATTTATTTTCAACTGCAATATTATAACACAAAGATAGCCTTTGTAAAGATTATTTTTTCATAACCTCTAAAAACCGTACCATTATTCTATAACAAACACCCCACAGCATGTCAATTCATACTGCGGGGTTAAATATCACAATATATAATCCTAATTTTTATTTACATAGTATAAAGGATTAACAGGTGTTCCACCTATCCATATTTCAAAATGAAGATGTGGACCAGTGCTATAGCCTGTATTTCCTGAGTAAGCAATCAAATCGCTCTGATTTACATACTGACCATTAGAAACCGTAACAGAATTAAGATGTGCATATCTTGTCATAGAACCATCTGAATGTCTTATATCAACACAATATCCATATGTTGAATACCAGCCTGCTCTGATAACAGTTCCTGCTGCCGCAGCTCTTACAGGAGTACCAACTGATACATACCAGTCAACGCCTGAATGAAGTGTTCCCCATCTGTAACCAAATTCTGATGAAACTGAACCACCTGAAATCGGTCTTAAATATGTTGGAGGTGTAAGTGTACCAACTGATACAACCTGCGGTTGTGATTCAACCATAACCTCTTCATTAACATAAGAAACATCCGTCTTTACTCCGTTAACAAATGTAACATCAGCTGTAACCTTATGATGACCGGTTGTTCCTTCAGATATAACTGTATTTGTTCCTCTGTAAGCTGTGTCATCATCTACATACTGAACAGGAGCATTGTAATCTTCTTCATAAGTCATTCTCTGTGTTACAACAACTGAAATCTCTGACTTAGGAACTGTTACAACAAGTTCATCTCCCGGTATTATAAGTGACTCTTCTGTAAGTCCCTCATTAAGTGCAAGCAAATCATTAAGTGCAATATCACACTTGCCTGCTATAAGTGAAAGACAGTCTCCTTCTTCGACCACATACATGGTCTTCTCCTCTTTTTCCTTTGTTATCTCGTCATATGCCTGCTGTACACTCACAATATTAGCTCCTGCTGCAAGTGTCTCATTAACTACGACATTCTGCTCAAAACTTATTCCTGTTATTCCATCCTTAGCTGTATCACTGTCAGTGGCAACTGATGCCATCTGTCCGTTGAGAGCAGCTGCTACTATATCTGTATCTGTATTCTTTAACTCTGACTGGACAACATCTACAGAATATGCACCATAGCTTCCGTCTCCTGAAGAAAGCTTAACCTGAAACTCTTTCTTTGTATCATACTTATCTGTAACTTTCTCCATGAGTTCAACAACATCATCTTTTGATGCAAGTGTAACTGTAAAATCATTGATTCTTACAGTATATGCAGTTGCATTCTCCTTATCTGTAACACAGTTGAACAGACTGCTGTAAATAGCTGTCTCAAGCTCGTCCTGTGACATTCTTGATGCAACAAGCTTATGCTCTTCTACAATATCAATATTGTTATCCATATATACAACAGAATCATATTCCTTACTGAACTTGAGTCTGGCTGCTGCCATTGCCTGCTCAGCTTCCTGTCTTGAGTTGGCACTGCCAATCTCCTCACCGTTAAATACAATGCTGTAATATCCAACTTTGTTATTAAACTTATTCTCTGCAAATGGTATAGCAAATATGCATGCAAAACATGCTGCTGACATTCCGGCTATAAGAGTCATCTTAAGTCTTCTGCCATACCTGGTTAAGTGTGTCATATATTCCTCCAAATAATGTTATTTTATAATTCCATATTTGTAATTTTTCTGTAACATTTTTGTAACAAATACATCTTAACACTAACATGTTCCTTTGTAAAGTACCATTTTGTCAAATTTCACAAAGTTATATCATTTTATCTTCTTCTTGAGTCAAAATATACAAAGCCATCAATTTTATCTAAAATATCAGCAAAAATTTCTCTCGGTGCAAGTTCTATATATCGCGAAAGCACATCATTCTCATTTGCCTTGAATCTTCCGTAAAAAATATCATAAAGATTATGTCCTCTGACATAAATCCTTATATTTTCTATATTTGCAATTAAATCATTGCGTGAATCAATACTTATATCCAGCTTGCTTAACATTTTCTTTACACTTGTCAGTTTGTACAAATATTGATTGTATTTCTCCCACAAAATATCATAAAACTCATCAACACTCTTAACAACACCAACCTTTTCCATTATTTCAGGAAACAGAAAATAATTTTCAAATGAGTAATACTTTAATATAAGTACATTTCTATCCGTAACTCTTGGCATATTCCCTTTATCTTCTTTTGCACGCTCACCATAATAGCGACACAGCTGTTTTCCCAGCATCTGTTTATCCTTGCCGTCGCTGTCACGAATCATCATAAACTGATCTTTAAGATAGAGAGTGTTAATATATTTCAGATTGGCATACGTTTTGATATTGGTACAGCTGTTGGTAGAAATAATAGCTATACGCCTTAAACGCCCATTTTCGTCATATACTTCAGAATAATACTTGTTAAGAAGAAGTGGCAGCCTGCTCCTGTCCTGCTTTCCCTCAACAATAAACACAAAGCTCACATTCATCATATCATTTGCCGTAAAACCAAGGTCATTTAAAATATCATCTATATCTGTATCTTTTCTGACGGCTGTCATATGAAATTCATCGCAGTAAATCTGCCTTATCTGTTTTGTTGTAAAATTAAAAAGCATCTCCGGTTCATGAGTCGAAAAAATAACCTGATTCTTTTTTGACAGTCTGTACAAAATCTCACTGGCGATTTTCTGTAGTTGTGGATGAAGATATGTCTCGGGCTCTTCAATCATAATGATATATGGTGCCGTATCATTATCAGAATTTATATATGTCTCAAGCAGCGACAAAATATATATACTCCTGAATCCTTCTCCCATTGAATCAAAACTGTCATATGTTTTTCTTGACGGATTTTCAACTATTGTTTCTATATTAAACAGTTCATCCGCATCAAATTTAATTTTATAACGGATTTTCAAATCTCCCCCACCGTTTTTTGAAAAATACGAATTAAGCCTGTCCGCAAATGTGTTAAGGTTCAGGCTGAACATTTTATACTGCATGAGTCTGCTTGTCTCAACAAGTGTAAGCTCCTGCGGCTTTTTTCTGTTGATTACGCCCATACAGTCAAAGCATTGGCTGCATTTCTTTGCACTGTCGAATATGCATCTGTCAGCCTTAAATTCCGCAAAGTTATCATCATTAGAAAACATCATAATATCTTTTAAAATATCAATATTATTTCTATAATGATCAACAAAATAAATTCTCGGAAGCACATTTCTTATATATGTATTATTTTTCTTTATTCCATCGCGGTATTTCTCATTTCCATTCCTGTCAAACACATACTCAAATGTCAATATTCCACCGCCCTCTTCATCAGGAATAAATGACGGCAGTCTCTGGCAGAAGCTTTTGAGCCACAAATCATAATTTTTCATTTTTTTAACAATCCCGTTGCCATGAAGAAAACTCAGGTCTTCATATGCAAACTCTAGTTCCATTCCGATTATAATATTTCCCTCCGGGCCATTAAAATCCGGCATATTAACTGTTTTATCGCCAAGAGCAACACGGATTGCATCAAGAATTACTGACTTGCCCGAATTATTTCTTCCAACAAGAATAAGTGCATCCTGTGCATCATCTATTTCAAGTTCTTTTATCGACTTATAGTTTTTAATATGAAGCCTTTTTATTTTCACTATGACACCTCCGGATTACTGATTACCGCATTATTTCTTCTTTGCTACTGAAAAACCAAATTTGCCTATTTTTTCCCCAAGTTCAAAATATTCACCATGTGAATATGCCAGAAGATTAGCATCTTCAAGTCTTAATCTTCCCTTATCATCAAGAAGTTTTTCATCTACATGCACTGCTTCAACTTTTGCTATAAACATATCATGTGAGCCAAGTTCAATAACATTAACCACTTTACATTCTATATTAACCGGACTTTCTGCGATTGCCGGAGCATTGATTTTTGATGACTTCTGTGGTGTGAGATTCATTTCTTTAAATTTATCAACATCTCTTCCCGAACGCACTCCGCAATAATCTGTTGCACGGCATAAATCCTTTGTTGTAAGATTGACAACAAATTCCTTTGTCTCTGATATTATCCTGTGTGAATATCTTTCTTTTCTGACTGAAATTGATAACATAACCGGGTCTGAGCATATTGTTCCTGCCCATGCAACTGTTATAATATTCGGTTTCTCATTTTCTCTCTGGCAGCTTACCATGACTGCCGGAACCGGATAAAGCATGTTTCCCGGTCTCCATTCCTGTTTTTTATTCTGCATAAAATCCTCCTTAATGAAAACGGCAGCCACAGCCGGAATCACCGGACTACAGCTGCCGCAACTGTTTTAATTTATCATTTAAATAATAATCCAAGAATTGTTGAAAGAACTGCTGATGCGAGTGCCGCAAGACCATATACCAGAGGCATATTATTATCATCCTTCTCTATTTCCTTGATACCGATAAAAGTTAGTACAAGTCCTGCACCATTTGCAAATGAAATCATCCATGATTTGAGATATCCGAAAAATGATGCCGGAATCATTGCGATTATTGTTCCTGCAAACGTAAATGGAATTGTTACAAGAATTGATAAACTTGCTATTGCAAGAGTCTGTTTATATGTAACCTTTTTGTCTTTTTCAAATGCATTGATTATGAGCATAATAATTGCAGCTGTTAGTGCAGCAATCGCAATAACTTCCACAAAATGTGTGAAAAATCCTGCAGCAATCTGTCCTGCAGAATAAGCTTTTGTCTTTCCCGAAATAAGATTAGCAAGGTCTGCGAGGCTCTTTAATGAACTTTTTGTTGTAAAATTTATATATAACATTCTTAATAATTCACCTAATGCACTTATAAATGCAAGAACAAGTATAAGAATTGCCGGTGCTTCCATTGATGCATTGGAAACATACTTTTTCACGGCATCTGCCGGTTTCTTAAATATTCCCGATAATAAATCTGTAAGTTCTTTTACCATAGGCAATGTCTGCTTCGGAGCCTGCTGTGTACTTTGTGTCTGTGCGTCAGGCTGTACCTGCTGTGTATTTTGTGCCTGACAGTTACAAACCTCTCCATCGGATAACTGTCTGCCACATTTAGGGCAAAAACTCATAATTTTCTTCCTCCTCAGAAAATATTTTATATTGTATTTTATATACTAACACAAATTATAATTTCTATCAATTTATTTTATTTGTCTTTTTATTTTTGTATTTTTTCCTGAAATACTTATCAAGGACTTCTCCAACACTGCACAGTTTATCTGTCATAACTATTACATATGTTTCTTTATATGATGGCGGTGTCAGTGTGAGCGGGAACATATGCTTGGTAATCATATCTCCTTCTTTTTTTGTAAGAGAAAAGTTATCATGTGCATTTTTCAAGGCTTTATTCGGATGTTCAAATCCATGCATGCGTTCTCCCTTTTCAGGTTTGTGCCCATGCCAGTCATAAAGAAACAAATCGTGCAAAAGTCCTGCTTTTGCTGCCGCATTATCGTCCAATCCAAGTTTTTTACATACTATGTAGTTCATATACGACACATGGACAGAATGTTTAAAGCAGCTTGTCTGACTGTGATGATTAAACTTCTTCATACTCTGAACAACCGGTTTTGTCGCAATTGGTCTTACAGTCTTTCTGTATTCTTTTGCCGTTAATCGTCTCTGTTCATTTTTTTGTTTTATATAGTTTTTTACAGCACCCGTCATCTGTCCCATAACAGATTTATCTCTTCCAAGTGCATTTTTTCTATATATATATCTTTTACTATTATTGCTTACTTTTGTCTGCATATTATTAAACCCTCCGGGTTATTTATTACTAACTATATCATAACACCTGACGGCGAAAAAGTCATGCTTGTACCTTTTATAAAAATATGGTAAAATCTTTTTAGAATACTTCGTGCAGTAATATTATATTCTATAATGTCCGGGCGTATGTTTTATAGAGGGTATTTTTTTGTCCGGATTACACGGGTATGTTCCGCACAGCGGATAAATAAAGGAGGATTTTATGGTTGGAAATGTTATTGTTGGTCAGTCAGGCGGCCCAACAGCGGTAATTAATTCAAGTCTTGCAGGTGTATTCAAGACTGCTAAAGACAGAGGTGCTAAGAAGGTTTATGGTATGCGTCATGGCATCAAAGGTCTTCTTGATCGTCAGTATGTTGATTTATCTGAAAAAATCAAGACTGATATTGACATTGACTTATTAAAGAGAACTCCATCTTCTTATCTTGGCTCTTGTCGCTACAAATTGCCTGAAATCAGTGAAGGTAAAGAAACTTATGAAAAAATATTTGAAATACTTAATGAACTTGACATCAAATATTTCTTCTACATAGGTGGTAACGACTCAATGGATACTATTAAGAAGTTATCCGATTATGGTATTCTTATCAACAGTGACATCAAATTCATGGGTGTTCCAAAGACTATTGATAATGATCTTGCCGTTACTGACCACACACCTGGATTTGGTAGTGCTGCAAAGTTTATTGCAGCAACAATGAAAGAAATTATCAGAGATGGTCTTGTATACGACTATCCTACTATTACTATTGTTGAGATTATGGGACGTAATGCCGGATGGCTTACTGCTGCCGCTGCTCTTGCAAAGGGTGAGGACTGTGAAGGCGTTGATTTAATCTATCTTCCTGAAAAGGTATTTGATATTGACCATTTCATGGAACGTGTTAAATCTATCGTTTCAAAAGGTCGTTCTATGGTTATTGCCGTATCCGAAGGTATCCGTGTTATGGATGGCAGATACGTATTTGAACTTTCAGACCACGTAGAATTTGTTGATGCTTTCGGTCACAAACAGCTCGCAGGTTCTGCTAAATTCCTTGCAAATAAGATTGGTTCAGAGCTCGGAATCAAGACTCGTGCTATTGAACTTTCAACTCTTCAGCGTTGTGCTTCACACATGTCATCACGTACAGATATTACAGAAGCTTACAATGTTGGTGGTGCTGCGGTTAAGGCTGCATTTGAAGGTGAATCAGGCAAAGTTGTTGTATTAAAGAGAGTTTCTGACGATCCATATATGTGCATTACAGAAACACACGATGTTCATCAGATTGCTAATATTGAAAAGAAAGTTCCTCTTGAATGGATTACAGAAGATGATTTTGTAACAGATGACCTTATCCATTATATCAGACCATTAATTCAGGCTGAGCTTTCACCGATTATGGTAGACGGTCTTCCAAGACATCTTAACGTAGATATGTAATTATGTTCAGATTGTGGTGTAAATTATTCGACGAAAGCGGACATCTTTTAAAAGATACCGTTATTGCAAACGATAACCCTGATTTGAATCGTACAAGAAAAATTTTTGACGGAATACATGATGCATGTTATGAATTTGATTTAAGCGAGCCTATATGGCTTGAATCAAATATCGAAACCTTTAAGCGTCATTCCAAAGTACGTTTTAATCATGATAATTTTATTGATTCGATTGATTTTTCCTATATGGAAATTGAAGTAATTGAAGAAGACTAGATTAATAAACAGGCTGTCTCACCGAATGGTGGGACAGCCTGTTAGTTTACTTTAAAATATAGTAATTACGCTTTTATAGCATTACTGAAGAAGTGAAAGTACGCCCTGGTTAGACTGGTTAGCCTGTGCTGAAGTTGTTACGCCAAGCATTCTGTTAGCATTCATTGCTGTTAAATTGTGTTGTACTACCATATTTTTGTGCTTCCTGCGATATTCCCGCTTCTTTCTTATATTCATCAACTTTTTATTTGTAATAATTCATCTGAACTATAAAAATTATGATTGGAGAATATTTATGATTTTGAAAACAAGAAATTCATAAAGAGGCTCACCATAAGTGAACATAAGACAGGAAAAATAAATATTATCCCTATAAATGACAATTTATCTATTGCTCTTCAAAAATTTTTTTCCAAACAGAATCCTCAATACAACGATTACATATTTACAAAATCGACAGACCACACAAGACCGCTGAGCCATACTCAGGCATACCGCATAATAAAAACCTCAGCTGACAAATGTAATATTACAGGAAACATTAGTTGTCATTCTCTCAGAAAAACTTTTGGATTTTTTGCATGGAAACAAGGAACACAGCCGGCTTTACTCATGGCAATCTATAATCACTCCTCATACAATATAACAAAACGATATCTTAGAATCACACAATGCGAAAAAGATGATATATATGCATATTAAATTCCCTCGTCAAACCATTTTTATAATATTAATTATAAATTTAAAAATTCTTTTTTCAGAAAAAAGGGGTTAAGGAAAATCACTTACAACCGATATAATAAATACAAACAAAAATGCAACATTTTGTAATAAAAGGTTGCATTTTTTGTTTTTTATATGTCAAAAAAGGTATCCAATACACAACAACATATCGGATACCTTAATTTTTATATTTTATTTATTTAACTACAGACACGTCAACGCCACATCTACTGTCTCTTTATCAATCCCGCTTGCTATAAGTTCCTCTGTCCTCTAATCTTTGTGCCACATCACACATATTGCTCACTCCTTCCGATTCTCCCAGTAATTTCTCATATCTTCTGTCACCCGTCATCACTGAATAAGTGTCTAATGCTTGTAAGTTACTTTGCATTATGCCTGACACACATTACTTATTTCTTTTTTTACGTTTTTTTATAATAATTACTGCAAGCACAATTATACATGCTGCAGCACCGCCACATATATAGTAAATCATATTGCTGCTTTCTTTATGAATCACCGCAAAATCTGCTTCGTAAGGAATTTCAGCAGTCATATAACTTCCATGCTCTTTCGCATCTGCCTTAACCCAGCCTGAATCTGCGTTGTCACGATACCATACTTCGCTGCTTCCCGAAGTATTTTTTATGTAAAAATGGCATGTTTTTGTACCTTTATCTTTTACGTCTGTGCCTCGCATTTTCCATGCATATGAATATTCTATATCCCCTGACAGATTATCAGTATCACATTTTGATAATGTAATTTTATTATCATCATAGAATTTTCCTTCCGCAATAAAAAGCGGTTTATCATTCTGCGATGCAATGTCACCGGCAACACTTTCTATCCACACATGATATTCTGCTTCAACAACAGTATTCTGCAATATTGGTTTTGATACTATATTTTCCGGCCATTGTGCATAATATCCATCCTTATCAGGAATTGAGGGAAGTTCCGATACACCAAGATTTGCATTATATGCAATATTTTTTGTATCAATAACATTTCCATCAGCTTTGAATACAAGTGTTACACGATGAAATCCATCAGGTATATTCTCCATTGCCATAACAGCTTCATAGCTCGCACTGTCAGCCTTACCGCTATAATTAATATCATCAATTCCGCCATATATATCATTTACAAATATATTTGTACTTACTTCACCGTCAGATTCAATTATTCCTGCAAGGCTTCCCTTTGCTTCACCATCACCAAGAATTGCCGGAATCGAAATACAATTTTGCATTGTATAACCTTTTCCACAAATTCCGCCTGTATAATCTTCACTTTCCACATTGCAAAGACTGTAACTGTCTGTTATTGCACTTGCACTGTTACCGGCTATTCCTCCGGCATAGTTACCCGTCTCCGACTTTACTGTTCCATAACCCTCGCTTCCATATACAAGTCCAAGTTCCTGTAATCCGACAATTCCTCCGGCACAGTCTTTTTTTGAATTAACCTCACCATAATTAATACAGTATATTACAACATCACTGACAGTTGAACGAAGCCTTACATTTGTAGTCTCAGTTATGTCAAGATCATACTCTGGATCAACATCATATTCAACGTTCATTGTTCCGGCTATTCCTCCGGCATTAATATCTCCATGCACTGCTCCCCTGTTTACTGACTTTGCAATAACACCATCTGAATTTTGTGCACTGTCAGCAGATGATATATCTTCTATATAGTCATCATCACTTGTCACAACATCCATTGTTTCTGTTACTGTATTACCAATATTTTTAATCTGTGCAGAGATTCTTTCAATACTATCTGCAATTGTTCTTATTTCACTGTCAACTGTGTCCGCAACGCCATGTATATCATCTGCAACAGTGCTGTTTTCAATATCTTTTGAAATATCATCAACAAAATCTTCTATTTTTTCATCGTTATCGTTATTTCCATTAAGCTTATCCTGTAACTTATCAAGCAGTTCTTTATACTGGTCAATAATATTTTCTGTATAAGACTTAACATCAGATGAAGCATTATTCATCGATGATGACATGTTATTTAATGTACTGTTAATAATATCTATTGAACTCTGCACATCATCAACACGGTCATTCAGATACTCAGACTCAATATCCGGTTCTGCCTGTCCGACAATTCCACCGACATCTTTTCTTCCATAGATTTCACCTTCATTAGAACATGTTATAACTTTACCGCTCTGTTTTCCGGCTATTCCACCGACATTATACCCTGTATGTGCAAATCCAATCTTACCATAATTAACACAATCCGATATTATTCCTGTTGACTCACCGGCTATTCCACCCATATCATTACGGTCTATGACATTCTGCGTAAGATTGAGAGTTCCTACATCAACACCACCTATGTCAAGTGTTGTATCCAGTTCCTGCGTATTAACACGGCTCTTTGATGTACAGCTGCTTATAAGTCCATCATTAACTCCGGCTATTCCGCCTGTCTGATTTGTTGCTAAAATATCAGCATCACTGGTACAGCTCACTATTTTGGCATTTTCATGATTATAGCCTGCAATTGCACCTGTTGCAGTAGATGCATTTACTTTACCCGAAAATGAGCTTTCATTTATTACCCCTTTGTTTACACCTGCTATTCCGCCTATATTTTCCTGACTTCCGGTAACATTAATACTTCCTGAAATATTAAGATTAGTAATAAAACCACTCTCTGCTATATAACGGAAAAAGCCAAAATCCGAACCTTTATAATCAACATTAAAACCACTTATTATATGAGAACCGCCATCAAATGTTCCGGCAAAATATGATATTCCTTTAAAATCTGAGCCCGAAACATCTATATCGGCAGTCAGTTTCACAATCTTGTCTTTGCTATAACTGTCATATTTGCATTTATTGGCAAATTCAATAAGTTCATTTACTCTTGAAATCTCAATAACATTCAAAGAATCTTCAGCTGACACATTAATCGGCATGATGCTTATTACTGTCATTATAATAAGGATTAGAGAAAGTCCTGCCGGTATTATCCTTTTCTTTAAATATTTTTTCATTGTCATGACTCCTCATCTCCTTCCTGTGCTTTATTGTCTTCAATATCATCATCTTCTGATATCTGTTGAGAATCCAAATCATTCTGCTCAATCTGACCCTGCCTTCCTGGAATCACAGAGTCTACAGACACTTTCATCTGTCCCTGGAATGTACCCTGTATATCAGCATCAATTTCACCTTGTACATATCCACGTACATGTCCCGTTACTCTTACTCTTCCTGCAACTTCTCTCTGTGGTCTTGTAATATTCATTGTAAGTGCTGTCTTTTCTATAATAATGTCTCCCATAAGAAGTATTTGAGGCAATACAAATAATACAAGAATTATTGAGATTAAAGTTCCCCGTCCAAGTGCCACACCAATTGAAGCAACTGTGGCATCTGATGCAATTTCACCAATCAGAAAACCGGCACATGTAAGTATTGAACCTGATGTAAATATTGTCGGAAATGACTGGTTAAGCGTCTCGGTTATGGCTTCTTTAAGCGGCATCTGCTGTTTAAGTTGCAGGTATCTGTTAGATATAACTATCGCATAATCAATTGTAGCACCCATCTGAATTGCTGATACAATCAGATATGCTATGAAAAATACAGTCTGCCCCTCAATTGACGGAACTGCAAAGTTTATCCATATACTTCCCTGAATTGTAAGTACGAGAAGTACAGGAAGACCTGCCGACTGGAATGTAAAGAACAATATTATCATAACAAATAACGCTGTCAGCACGCTTATTATAATATTATCTGACGCAAATGATGACTCAAGGTCATGGTCACTCGTTGAATTGCCTACAAGAATAACACTGTCTTTTGAATAATATTGTGCAGCGATTCCTCGAATTTCCTCCAGTGCATCATATGTCTCCTGACCTTCAACAGGAAGCGAAATATTAAGAACAAGCCGCGAATAATCCGAACCCTGAAGCTGGAGCTGTGCATCATGAAGTGTGTCATATAAAGTTGTAAGCTTTTCATCCAGATTGCTGTCAAGAGTCACATAACCTTCCTTATATTGGTCATATAAGAACAGAAACATATCAATAATCGGAACATCGTAATCATCAATTCCTGTTACAACCGGCCCGTACTGCTCCTGATTATATGCATATGCCATATATAAAACTTCAACAACTTCCCTGTCAATTCCCACGAGTTCCGAAAACTGTCTTGGACTTAATTTATCTGTAAGTACATACTCATCATTTATTGAAACATTGGAAAGAGCCAGTGCAGATGTCACGTAATCAAGATTCTGAAGTTTTTTTACAACTTTATGCTCAGATTCATAATCACCCTTAGGTACCATTACTACAAGCTGGTTACTTGCACCAAAAGTTTCTTCTATTGTCTCCTGTGCAATCTTTGATTCGCTCTTTTTTGCACTTACAATCGAACTTGTATCATAAATATACTGACAGTTATTTGATTTCATAAATGCAAATACAAGACATATTATAAAAAGCGGAGGTATAATATATTTTGTCTTATTGGCAAACTTACCAACAATAGTAATCTTTGGAACATAACATTTGTGATGCGTCTTATCAATTCCTTTTGCAAAAATTAAAAGCACCCCCGGCATAAGGAAAAATACCGAAATAAGACTTAAAATAATCGCCTTTACAAGAATTATACCCATATCATATCCAAGTCTGAACTGCATGAACATCATTGCAACCATACCTGAAATAGTAGTAAGTGATGACGAACTTATTTCCGGAATAGCCTTTGAAAGTGCTACCTTTACAGCCTCTTCAGCATCAAGCGTCTCATGCTCTTCCATAAATCTGTCGCACAGAATAATAGCATAGTCAATAGCCAGTGCCAGCTGCAATACAACCGCAATAGAATTAGTGATTGATGAAATCGTTCCAAACCAGTAGTTAGTTCCCATATTAAGAATAGCCGCTACCCCAAATGTAATCAAAAGTACCGGTATCTGCAGATATGCCTTAGTTGAAAGCAAAAGCACAGCAACAATGACAACTACAGCAAGCACAAGAATTATATTCATATCCTTCGCAAGTGATTCGGCACTTGACTCTTCTGAACCAACTTCAGTTGAAACATAAACATCATAATCCGCCAATATATCCTTGACAGAATTCAATGCGTCCTTACTTACCTGTTCATCCGATGTCCCACTGAAAGTAATGTCAAATAATGCATTAGTCCCCTTAAAATGGTCAGATGAATCATCAAATGCAACTTCCTTGACACCGTCCACATTTTCAAGACTATCGACAAGCGAATCCGCCTGATTAAACGTGACATTTGCAAGCATAACCTTTGCACTTCCATATGTCATAAACTGTTCATCCATTATAGACAGACCTTGTCTTGTCTCACTGTCAGCCGGCAGATAAGATGTTATATCCTGATTGACCTGTACCTTATTAATACACAGCACACTGTAAATAATTGCCAGCACAAAAAGAATCTCTATGGCTTTACGCTTATTTACAATAAATGTTGCCACCGTAAGCCACAGATTTCCTTTCTTCTTTTTTTCCTGTTCTTTCATACGAATCTCCTGTTTTCTTAACATTGTGTTGATTATTTTTGTGATATAATTATAATAATATCATAATAATTGCTCAATAACAATTTTTAATCAAACTTGTATCAACTCAACTGGAGCGAAATCACCTTTGTAATAAAAAACGGGACAAAACACTTTCACATGTTTTGTCCCATAAATTTTATACTACTGCATTACGGCTTTCTCCTGCCTCAAATGCTTTAATATTTTCATATACCTCGTCCATCAGACGAACGCGTGCTTCATAAGTTGCCCATGCAATATGAGGTGTAATAATAAGCTTGCTGCTGTCCTGTATCTCAAGAAGAGGATTATCTGCTGCAATCGGCTCTTTGTCGATAACATCAAGACCCGCACCAGCAATTATATTCTCTTTTAATGCTTTTGTTAAAGCTGCATTATTTACAATAGGGCCTCTGCCGAGATTCAGAAGAACAGCATTCTTTTTCATCTTTGCAAATGCTGCATCATCAAAAAGATTATTTGTTTTATCATTAAGTGGTGCATGTATTGATATAATATCTGAATTTTCAAGAAGTTCATCAAAGGAAACTCTCTTAAATTCAGTATCATATGTATGTCCGCTTGCCGAAAAATATACCACCCTGCATCCAAACGCTTTGGCTACATCTGCAACTCTTCTTCCTATGCTTCCAAGTCCGGCAATCCCCCATGTCTTTCCACTGAGTTCATTAAATACTTTGTCAAAATGTGTAAAACACGGACTTTTGACATACTCTCCGGATTTTACATATTCATCGTAATATCTTAATTTTTCGTATACATAAAATAAAAGTGCGAATGTATGCTGCACAACTGATTCCGTTGAATATCCTGCAACATTAGCAACCCTTATTTGGTGAGCCTTTGCATATTCAATGTCAATATTATTATATCCTGTTGCAGTCTCAGCAACCATCTTTATATTTGGTGATGCTTCAAACAACTCCTTTGTAATCACAACTTTATTAGTCACAACCACATCAGGCTGTATTTCCTTAATACGCTGTAACGCTTCCTCCTGCGTACTTGTCCGGTATGTTATAACTTCACCGAGTGTTTTAAACTTATCAAGCGAAATATCATCACCATATGTAATTGTATCAAGCATTAAAATTTTCATGATAAATTCCTCTTATTGTTAATTGTTAAAATTAAATTCTCTTACGGAGTTCTTCTCCTTCTGCTTCATACCCCGGCTTTCCAAGAAGTGCAAACATATTCTTCTTATAGCTTTCAACACCAGGCTGATTAAACGGATTAACACCGAGCATATAACCTGAAAGTCCACATGCAAATTCAAAGAAATAGAATAATTCGCCGAGATAGAATGGTGTCTGCTCAGGAATATCAACTCTTAAATTTGGTGTATTTCCATCTGTATGTGCAAGAATTGTACCATTCATGGCACATTTATTTACAAAATCCATCGTCTTTCCTGCAAGGTAATTAAGTCCATCAAGGTCTTCATCTTCTTTTTCAATAACAATTTCTCTTGATGTCTTCTCAACATTAAGAACAGTCTCGAACATAATTCTTGAACCATCCTGTATAAACTGTCCCATAGAATGTAAATCTGTTGTCAAATCAACACTTGCTGGGAACAATCCCTTGTTATCCTTGCCTTCTGACTCACCCATAAGCTGCTTCCACCACTCAAGTGTATAATGAAGACTTGGCTCATAATCACAAAGAATTTCTACTGATTTGCCTTTTCTTAACATAATATTTCTGAGTGCTGCATATTGCATTGCATCGTTATTGTCAAAATCATTCTCAATGCAGCGTTTTCTTGCTGATGCTGCTCCTGCCATAAGTTCGTCTATATCAACACCGCTTACTGCAATTGAAAGAAGTCCTACTGCTGTAAGAACAGAAAAACGTCCGCCTACATCATCAGGTACAACAAATTCTTCATAACCTTCTGCGTCAGCAAGCTTCTTTAATGCTCCTTTAGCCTTGTCAGTTGTAGCGTAAATCCTCTTTGCAGCCCCGTCTTTTCCATACTTTTCTTCAAGCATTTTCTTAAACACCCTGAATGCAATAGCCGGCTCAGTTGTAGTTCCTGACTTTGAAATAATATTTACAGAAAAATCCCTGTCACCGATTACATCAACAAGCCCAGCAAGATAATTTGAACTGATTGAATTACCTACAAAATAAATTTCCGGTGCTTTCCTTAAATCCTTAGAAACTGAATTAAAGAAATTATGTCCAAGAAATTCAATTGCAGCTCTCGCACCGAGATAAGAACCACCGATACCAATTACTACAAGCACATCTGAATCTGACTTAATCTTTTCTGCTGCCTTCTTAATACGTGCAAACTCTTCCTTATCATAATCAACAGGAAGGTCAATCCATCCGAGATAGTCATTACCTGCACCACTCTTAGAAAGAAGAAGCTTTCTTGCACTCTCCGTAAGTGCTTTCATTGATTCAACTTCATGTTCATGTACATAACCTGCTGTCTTAGAATAATCAAATTTTACCTGTCCCATATATAACCTCCATTTCTTTACTTTTTTAAGTAAAGTCCACAAAATAATAAAATACTATCTTATTTAATTATACTTCCTGCCTAGGTATTTTTCAAGATTTGCTTGTACTGTTTATTAAGCCTGCCAAACTCAGCTGCTGCCTGTCCCCTCAGCTTTTCCGTATATATTCCTCTCACATTTTCCTTCAAAAGTTCCGAATATTTTTCAAAGTGCAGGAGTTCATTCTGCATTATAATAATAATATTCTTTTTATTTTCATTATAATCAGTCATTTTTTCTGAAACTCTTAACGCAATTACCTCAAGGAGAGTCATTGATATATATACAAAACATTCCTGTAAATTATTAATATGAAAAATTACACTCAGAATTCCCATTACCATAATTATATTACCGGATTTTTTTGACACATCAGCAATCAAATCCGGCGAATATCCACCATAAATACACGAATCAAATGTGTTTTCCACAAATCTTTTTACATTATCAACCGGAATTCCCAGCTTTGTACACTCTTCATATCTTAAAATCGTATTTTTCACGAATACCGTTCTCATCATTTTACGGCTGCAGTCCTCTTTTATGTACGCCATAATCGTATAAACCACAAGCTGTGCCGTCATCCCCAGTAAAAATATAATTAACATCCCCAATAAAATTATTTTCATACAACCTCCATTTATTTATCTGTAACATTAAGAAGTTTATGACAGCATTTCTTCCATATCACTTAAAAATATTATAATTCAGGCATCATATTTTTTAAAGTCCTCATATTAACAATCGTTTTACAAAAAATACGGCAATGTGCCTTTTTCTGACACACCACCGCATAAAAATCATATAAACATACCGTCTTAGACACCGCTGTATGCACTGTATCCGCCGTCAACCGGAAGAACAATGCCATTTACAAAACCTGACGCTTCATCACTTGCAAGAAAAAGTGCTGCACCTATAAGTTCTTCCGGATTACCAAATCTGCCCATCGGTGTTCCGGCAATTATCTTTCCTGCTCTTGCAGTATAACTTCCATCCTGATTAAATAAAAGAGAATGATTCTGTTCTGCTGCATAAAATCCCGGTGCAATTGCATTACATCTTATTCCGCTCTCTCCAAAATGAACTGCAAGCCACTGTGTAAGATTAAAAATTGCACTTTTTGCATTGCCATATGCAACAACCTTTGTAAGCGGAAGAATTGACGTTACAGATGCTATATTAATAATGCTTCCACTTCTTTTTTCTACCATATCTTTTGTAAAAACCTGAATCGGAAGCAGTGTTCCCATATAATTAACATCCATTACATCTCTTATTTTATCTTCATCAAGATTCCAGAACGAATAATCATCTTCTCCTTTTTCCTTCTTTAACATCTCTGTTGAAGCTATTGCACCCGGCTGGTTTCCACCTGCACCGTTAATAAGAATATCACACGTTCCAAGTTCACTGCTTATTAGGCTGTACGCTTTTTCCAGTTCATTTTTATCAGTCACATTACAGCTGTATCCCTTTACGATAACATCTTTGCCATACTCATTTAACGCATCTTCTGTCAGTTTATTAACTACCTTCAAAAGCTTTTCCTGATTACGCCCTATTATGGCAGTTTTTGCTCCACTAACGGCAAGCCCATATGCCATAGCTGAGCATAATGTTCCGCTTCCTCCCGTTACAATTGCTGTCTTTCCCGTCAAATCAACCTTAAATGGTATTTTCATACGATAATCCTCCTGTATTTTTTAAGATTACCTTTTTTCCGTTTTATATTATACTGCAACAATTCTATAATTTAAAGTCTTGCTGCCATACTACCTCATGTGGATTAGCATTATGCTCCCCAATCATTTTTTCCATCCATATCATATCAAACCACTGTCCGAATTTATAACCGCTGTTATGAAAATGTCCGACCTCAGTAAATCCCATATTGTCATGGAAACGTATGCTGTCATCATTAAGATATCTTCCATCCTGTACCGGGCGGGCAATACATGCATTCATATTAAGTATACCCATATCTTTAAGTTCCTGTTCAAGTACCTCGTACAATACCTTGCCAATCCCCATTCTCTTACAGTTATTTTTTACATAAATTGTTGTTTCAACAGACCAGTCATAAGCCCTTCTGTCTTTAAAGCTTGCAGCATATGCATATCCGACTATTTTTCCTTCATGTACAGCTTTAATATAAGGATATTTTGCAGAAATATTCTTTATTCTTTCTTCAAATTCATCTTTTGATGGAACATCATATTCAAATGTTATTGCTGTATTTTCAACATATGGTGCATATATCTCTAAAAGTTCTTCTGCATCTTCAACTGTCACTTTTTCAATCTTCATAATTCAATACACCCCCGCAAAAATCTTTTCTGTATCTTATAAATTACATGCTGAGCGTATGTACTACATCTTCATACCTTTCCGTTTTTTCCATGATATCCCGTGCGGACACCCCATAATATCTGTATATATCTTTGTATATGCAGTTAAATTTTTTTACCATTTTATCACTGCCACATACTCCACCGCTTATTGAAGAATAATTTTTTTCAATATCTATATGCATATAATCATTTTTATCATTAAATCTTTTTATAAGCTTGTGATAATCTATGTCAAACAGGTCTTTAGGCACATTTTGTGCTCTTTCCATGCGTTTTGCGTTCTGCTCCATAAATTCAAGCATATCCTGTTCAGATGTGCCTTTCAACTCAGGTTCTGATGTCAAATCACCCAACAACTCAGGTTTATATTGGATTATAAAAGAGGAACGCATCTGATTATACTCTTCTTTATACTCGTCAGAATCTTTATCAGCCTCTTCAAATCCGTATTTATTTTTTGCATAATAAATAACCTCATCAACAGTGTGCCCTTCCGGTTTCAGGCTTTTTTCGACAAATTTCATTTTTCTATTAAATATATATTTCTTTATTTTCTGTCTGAGCGTATATCTATGATTTTTTCCCGCCAAAAATACTGCCGTAGGACCATCAGTCCCTTTAATTATTGTAATATTTTCTACCATATATTCACCAACCTTTATTTTTGTATACTGATTTTTTTATATCAAATACTTCTAAAATAAGTCCAGCATATTATCAAGATATACTTTTTCTCTCACATGAACATGATACTCTGGCTTTGTCATATAATAAAGCAAAAATTCAAGAATTAATGCACTTCCAAGTCCTCTGCCCTCTATCTTAAAGTTGGAAAATCCCATAGAAATATACTTATCTTTTATATCATTAACTCCAATAAATCCCGGATTTTTCATTGCTTTGGAAAATCTATAACCTTCGTTAGAACCGGGAGCACTGCATATATGTTCAGATATATTCTCCCCAAGATTTTTACGGCTGACAGCTTCATAGCATTTTTTTCTGTCATTGCATCCAAACCAGCAACATTCATTACACAAAAACTCTACTTTGTCCTTTTGCCTGCATGTCATACTGCCAAGCCTGTCAAATGTCTTATTCAGGCGGAAATCCGGCACAACATACTTAAAATCATCCCTGTCAGTTTCCATAAGAAACTCATCAAAATCAGTAATCACCTTTGTTGTAGATGATACCAGATATAATTCCGGATAATTATTTTTCAGATAATCAAGTAATAATTCAGAATGAACAATTACACCATTTTGTACTTTATTATTTTTCTCAAATAATCTACAAAGTTCATTACATTTTCTATCTGACAGATGCTCTTTTTTCAAAAGTGAATTACTAAATGTAAGCCTTGATGAAATCCCATATTCTTCTAAAAGAGTAAGAACTTCTTCAGGATTACTATCTCCGTCTGAAACACGTCCACCACCCCATATACAGTCTGATGGTGCACCATATATTGAACCAATATCACACCAGTCATAAAAATATTCTCTGTGTTCATAAAATAACGGCAAAAACACCTGGTAAAAGTCATAAAATTCAAACAATCCCGGAAGATGATAGTAAACTGTGCCTGTTAATGAACTCTCTATATTTTTAACTTCCAAAAAGTTCATATATTTATCAATTTCCTTATTAATTAAATTCTTGAAACAAGTTCCTTTAATAAAAGGACTGAATTGGCAATTGCCTGCTTCTCAAAAGTTGGATAATCCATTGTTGCACTGTCATCTGCCTTATCCGAAATCGCTCTCAAAATCACAAATGGAACCTTATTAAGATATGCTGCCTGTGCAATAGCCGCACCTTCCATCTCTGTACAGTAACCTGCAAATTCAGACGAAATTCTTTCCTTTACCGCCTTATCCGAAATGAACTGGTCTCCACTTACAACTCGTCCAACATGAACGCCTACTGAAGTGACTGCCTTCGCACACGATTCCTTTGCAAGCTCAATAAGTCTATCATCTGCTTTAAATGAAAGTGTATCCATTCTTGGAATCTGACCAAGTGGATATCCAAATCCTGTCGCATCCATATCATGATGAAGAACATCTGATGATATAACAATATCCGCAATATCAATCTCAGCCTTTAAAGAACCGGCAATACCTGTATTGATAACATAATCAACGCCAAAATCGTCAACAAGAATCTGTGTACATACAGCAGCATTAACTTTACCAATACCACTTCTTACAATTACAACATCCTTACCGGCAAGAATTCCCGCCTTAAATGTCATACATGCCTTAGTCTCTTCTTTTTTTATATCCATAACTGCCACAATCTGTTCAACTTCTTCATCCATGGCTCCAATAATACCTATCATATAATCCTCCTTAATTTGTAACGAAAACAGCAGCTGTCAGCATCCTCACCGCATATTCTCATTTATGTATTCATTAATATATGTTTATAATAATAGATTTTTCACATTTTTGCAAGACCTTGCGGCACATTTTTTGATGTGATATACTTAGCATAAATTTCAAAGGAGGATTATAAAATGAAATATAAAACATCCGGTGTATGTTCCCGCTCAATTGATTTTGATGTTGTTGATAATAAAGTAACCAATGTAGCTTTTGAGGGCGGCTGCTCCGGCAATACACAGGGTGTTGCTGCTTTAGTAGAAGGCATGGATATTGATGAAGCCATCCGCCGTATGGAAGGTATCCGCTGCGGATTTAAGTCTACTTCCTGCCCGGACCAGCTTGCAACGGCTTTAAAGCAGTATAAGGCTCAAAATTAATTATGGGAAATGTGGCGCGTTTTAAGCGCATTTATATAGAAATCACCAGTTCCTGTAATTTAAAATGTTCTTTTTGTCAGGAAACCCTGCGCAGTCCGC
>QWCN01001702.1_pt1 | contig 35651 bp, 44 predicted proteins | sample 1972711 | NCBI WGS metagenome assembly QWCN01 (sample SAMN09866707, study PRJNA288562) | Human gut metagenome isolate term1_stool, whole genome shotgun sequencing... | isolation source: gut | host: Homo sapiens | place: USA: California
CAAATACCTGCCACACAGAAGAGTAGTTAATCAGTGGTGCGAGAATCCACGCCTGGACATTAAAGCTATGCTTTGAAAATATCACACACACGCCCTGGTTCTTCGGGATCGGGGCTCTTTTTTATTTGTAAAAATCATGGAATACTGCAAGAAGATATGCTATTATAAAAGAGCTGCCGAACCTCCAGCAGAAGGGAGGTGAAGTCTAATGCAAGATTTATTCATCAGTTTGCTTGTTTCTGTCATAGCAGGTGTAATTAGCTACTACATTTGCAAATGGCTGGACGGAGACAAATGAGCAGCGCAGACAGCCTAAAGGTATAAGCCGCCTTACATAAACGGAACAGAAAACCCCTGAAAGTCTGGATCACTTTCAGGGGTTTTCGTTTTGTCTAATGCAATTTCATCAGTTTGCTTAGCTGTTATTATCATATGCCATAGTCAGCAAAATGTCAACTTCAAAATATTGAGTTTATCAAAGTTTCCCGATGCCTGAATGGTGTCGGGATTTTTTTATTTGTCCCGGGATAATTCTGGTGCAAATGACCATATGTATTAACTATATTTATATACTAAATACTAAGTTTAAATCTCGGTGAGCCGCTTGTAAGCCAATTTGTCCCGGACATTGTTGGCGCAAAAAGCTGGCGCAAATGAGCATATATCTTTATCTTTCTCTTAATCTTATTCTAAACCTAAGTCTCAGTCAGCCAAAGGCTGAAAAGTGGCTGACAAATTAAAGCCTATATTGTTTGAGAACCGATGATTTTTTTAATAAATAATAGTCAAATCGTTGATATTGAAGTAAATCGTCGAATATTTATCTCCATCGTTTGCGTCATAATAATACCTTGCTTCAATTTGACGTACATCTTCATCAACTTTAGGTGCCATTGTTGCTCTAGAAATAAGAACAGTGCTTTCTGATGGAATGTCTGCGATGCGGTTGTCATTGTAGACAGGCAGATATTCCGAGACTTGAGAATATTTTGCTAAACAGCAGCCGTATCTAATAGAGTCTAGAATAGGCATGTCCCAATATGCATTTGTAATAAAATCAGAAACGTCTATAGTGTAAACGGTATTAGTTTGATCTCCAACAACATTAACATCTAGATATCCACTGTAAGCTCCCCAACCTTCATGCTCAAGAGTTTGAGAAAGAACTTTTACTACCGTTTTATGTTCGAGAGATACGCTTTCTTGATAATGATCGGCATCAATTTTGGTATAAGTTGGAACATACCATGGAGTAGTCAATGGCGTAGCACCAAGTTGTTCTGCATTGGATGGATCTACGCTTTCCTTTTCTGCTTCTAAATGGTTGAGGGCAGTATATCCATATAATCCCACATACTGAGGCTCTTCACGACCGGAATCACTATCCCCACGACCATTAATAGAGGTATCGAAAACAATCTGTTCTGTCGAAGCATCAGCCCAACAAGTTGTTGGAAGAATGCAAGTTAAAAATAGCGAAAATACTAAATGTTTTAGGGGGGGGGTAAAAACTTTGTTCTTTTTCATAGTAAAAAATCTCCTTTTTTGTTTCAATGATACCACCGATGAGGCAAGGCAACAACCACAATAAAATGAGTTATGAGCTTCACTAAGAAAAAACTCAAATTTTGTAAAATAGGGTATTGACAACTACCTACTACGTGTTATATTAAACTCAATAAAACGAGTTCAAAAAGAAAAAACTCAATATAACGAAAAAAGGAGAAAAAGAATGGCAAGCAGAAACTATAAATACTATCAGCCTAATGACAAAGATTTAAAAGATCAGTACGGTGATTGTGTAGTAAGAGCATTGACAAAAGTTATGAGCAAAACTTGGATGCAGGTATTTGATGAACTTATTTCATATGCAAAAAAACTTCAATGCATGCCAAACGGAAAGCAATGCTATGAAAGCTACTTAAAAGAAAATGGTTTTACATATCATGGAATCAGCAATAAAAAGGGTTCAAAACGTCCAACTGTTGATCGATTTGCAAAAGATCATAAAAGTGGAATATTTTTTTTGAATGTTGCTAACCACTGTATAGCAGTTGTGGATGGATATTACTACGATACTTGGGAATCTGGATCTTGCTGTCTGTATGGATATTGGGAAAAAGAATAAGCCGAAACGGTCAGAAATGACCGTCCACCAGGAATGACCGCCTGGTGCTGATGATGGTAGGTCAATGCGGTTGGTATTGGACAACAAGTTTTACTGATTTTTAAGGTGAAAATCAGGGGCGGTAAGCAATAACGAGTAGAGAACGCCAGAAAATACTCAATGTCGGATAACAGGTTTGCTGATTTTAAAGTGAAATCAGATACGGGAGTGGAAGCACCGGAGTAGCACTGCACGGGCTGTAAAGTATGAGGCGGCCATATAAATTCACATACCCAATCGCCTATTTTTTATGGCACGAAAGAAAGTGATTCGTAGATCATATATCTACGCCCTGGGCGGTACAGGGAAATGCCAGAACAGAGAAAGAATGAAGATATGGAGGGCATAGTTTATGAGTAAAGAGTACAGAAAAAGATTGTTTGCTCTTATGGACGAGATTGATGATCTTGCAAAAATGGGAATCCGTTTGGAGAAAGAGGAAGTCACAGGCGAGGTAGAAATACCGCAGGATCCTGTAAAGGTACAGTCAAAAATTGTAACAAAAACATTTACACCGGAAGATATTCCAGAGGAACCAACAGGACCAAATCACGACACAACCAGAAGATATAGTGCAAATTTCAAGAAGTTCATTGTAAATATGCACAAGATTCAGGGAATGACATTTGATGAAATTACACAGCGATATGGAGTGGCAAAAGCTACGGTCACAAAATGGTGTACTGACGCAAGGTACGTTGACGTGATCAATCTGGAGGCGATGAAGTCCAAAACAGAGGCATTGGAGAAAGAGAACGAAAAGCTGAGAGAAGAAAATGCGAGATTACAGAAAATGATTGCTCTTGTATTCGGGCAAGGATTGGAGGCACAGGGATGAAAATAAAAGATTTTACAGTGGGACAAGTTGCATATGCGTTTTCGTATGAGGATATAGCGTTACTAAAAGGATTGAAGCCTAAAAAGTATACCGTTGCAAAAATTGGACGGAAATACCTGTATGCAGCTAAAGGGGAAGAAGTAAACGTCAAAACTGTACCGGGCTATTTGCTGACAGGATTTAAAGAGCCAGATTATACGGATGATTTTTTAGAAGAAAATATTGATTATGGATATAAGACAATATTATTTCCAGATATGGAAACAGCAAAAGATTATTACCATAAAAGAAAACTTGTAAGACTTCTTGCATCAGGTGTGAAATGGGAAAACTGCACATTGGAAGAATTAAAAGAAATACAAAAAATCCTGGGGGTACAAGTATGACAGCATTACAGCAGATATTTCAAGGATATTACGAACATCGGATTGAGAGCGATGAACCGGATCCGGAAAGAATGGCAGTTACATATAAAAAAGTTATCAGCGTTCTAAATGAGCTGCAAATCGGGAATGGTGGTATAGATGATATTATGTTATGGGTAAGTCGGTACGGAGCGGCAGCGGAGGAAACAGGATTCTACGCAGGGTTCAAGATGGCATGGGAATTATTGAAGAATATGCAGGAGGTCACAGAATAAAGCTAAAAGGGGATGGCTCAATAAAATGAGCTGTCCTTAAATTTTTTTCTCATTTTTTGTAAAAGAGGGTATTGACACTACTAACCTACGTGTTATATTAAACTCATAAGAACGAGTTATGAATAGTGAAATCACATTAAAATGAGTTATAGGAGAAAAAGCAGATGAAACAGGGAAAATTAGAAGGCATGATCAAAAGCGTAAAAATGAGAATCGAATGGGAGCAGGAAAACATCGAAAGATGCATGAAAGAGATTAAGGAGAAGGCACAGAACGACGATCCAAGAAACATTGCAATGTTCATGCCCGGAAAAGTAAAAGAGCTGCAGGAGGCTATTGACAGGAAGGATAAGTATTCTGAACAGCTTGATATGTTAAAGTGCCTGATGAGAAATGAGGAGGAATAGAAGTGGAGCGATACGAACTGGCAAATGGAAAAGTGTACGAGATTAGCAGATGGAGTGATACCTGTACAGTAGCACATAAAGGCAAGATTGTTTATACCGGTTCCTATGCAGGATGCAGAAAATACATTAACAACCAGAAATGAGAAAGAGAGGACAAAGGGCATGGCACAGATTATTCAGTTTCCAGTAAAAACACAGGCAGTCAGCAATGGTTATGATAATCTTTCCAGACTGATTGCTGTTGCAGCTACAAAAGAAGTTCTCAATTTTTATATTGAGAGTATAGAACAGTTGGAAAAAACAGGAAAACTGCTGGATGGCGAAGCACAAAAGATGACAGAGCAAGGACGAGAAAAACGGCTGGAGATGGCAAAACCGAATCCGATAGAAAAAGAAGTTGCTGAGGCTCCTGGAGTGTATTGCTATACGCCAGAAATGGGAGGCCAGAAACCAGAGTGCCAGATGGAGGCATCCAGAGGATATTACGGGAAACACTGGTTCATTGACACACCACTGGAACTTAAAGGCAGAGGCATTGAGCTTATAAAAAAATATCAGGAAAAGGACTTCTGTTCAAAAGATCATAGAGTTGGCTGGAATGAATACCGGGTAACAAACAGAGCTTTTGAAAAGCTGAAAGAGAAATACAGCATCTCGCAGGAATGCCTGCTTGATTAATAAAGTGATCTGCCTCAGAAACCTGGGGCAGAAAAAAATAAGAGGAGGAAGCAAAAACAATGAAATATCGTTATTACAGCACACAGCGTCCGATTATGCCAGGAAGCTACCCTAAAAACAGATACGTGAAGGTACTGGAAATCCATAATTTCAATCAGAAAGAATTTGTACAGGAGATCGGGCAGGAAGCATGGGGCTATATTGAATATGACAAACCATTGGGGTATTTTGCAGTTGCTGATTACGAACTGGTTGCAGTGAAAGTGAAGACACTTTACCTGAGATATAAGGGTGTGGACAGCTGGGGCAGATATGTATACGAGGATGAGAACGGAAAACTCTGGAAAAATGTAAATTGCTGTACACCAAGAGAGGTATGCGAAAAAAGAGGGGACACACTGAACTCATCCGCTGGTAACGAATTTGACGGAGAGCCAGACTGCCATATGGGTACACATATTCAAGTAGTGTATTTGCATGATGAGGTAGGGCAAAATGAATGATACAGAAAAGGCATATCGGAATAAAGAAACCGGAGAACTGTTCACATATAAAGAAATGCTGAAAGAATGGCGAGAACGGTATGAGGGCATCAACCCGGTAACAAAGTTATATCAGTACCATTGGCATACCAGATATGACTATATACCTAAATAATCTGAAGGAGGCGAGGCATTATGTGTGGAATACAGGGCGAAGATGAATACTGGGAACGCCGCCGGGAAGAATGGGAAAATCCAAGGACATTTAGAAGCTGTAGTGCATGGGATCAGGACGAACCGGTATATGCAACTGGCAACTTATTTTTGGAAGAAGAAATCGAGGAGATTGAAAAAGCACGGGGCTATCCGATGAAAGAACTGTATGAAGGTGATTTACTTGAGATAGTGGAGGAGCAGAAAGGAATCGTGGCTGATTCGGCAGAATGGAACGATAATTGGGACTGTATTGAATATAGATACAGAGTAGCATAGGAGGAAGAAATGCAGAACATTGTAGAATTTATCAAGAAGGAAATGGCAGACAGAGGAATGACATACGATCTGCTGGCAGAAAAAGTGGGGACCAGTAGGCAGAATCTTTGGTTAAAGCTGAATAAAAATAGCAGACCAAATTTTGAGACGGTGAGAAAGATTCTTGCAGCCTTGGACTATGATCTGGTAGTTGAGAAAAAGAAAGATGCAGCAGATCCAGGAGAAAAAGAAATTGCAGATTTTTTCGCAAGTACAGATGAAGAACAGGTAAGCTATGAATGCATTCAGGCATTGTTCGCAACAATGGGGTATTCTTTGGAATTAAAAACTCATAAAATTGAGAAAATGTAAAAGAGGGTATTGACAACTACTAACTACGTGTTAAATTATAATCAAGAACTCAATTTAATGAGTTTAAGAAATAAAAAACTCAGAGTTCTGAAAGGCAGGCGAGAAAGTGGAGGAATACAGCAACATGCCAATGACAGCAAAAGAAGCAGCCCGGGCAATGATGTGGGTAAAAGCACAGAGGCTGAGCGATAGCAAGGCAATAGAACTTATCAATTTTATCACTGACACAAATGTTCCGAATGGAACAGAGAAAGAGGAAACACCAGAAACAAAAGAATAAGGCTCCGGAGCCTACCTGAGAAATAGAACCGGAGCCAAAATCCAACGAACCGGAGCGGTTTTCACCTGCCGCCGCTTCGGTTTGATATTAACACAGGGGCAGGAAGAAAACAAGGGGGCATGACATTGAATGATGAAATTGTGATCTGCAAAGAATGCAAGAAACCTGAATACTGGGGAGAAATGAGATGGCTCAGTGGTCGGTGCGTATGTCGAGACTGCTACAAAGCAAATTATGAGCAGGAAACTAAAGAGCCTTATACATGGGATGATCTGGACGGGAAACGTCCAACAATGAATGAGTACAGAGAACAGGAGAGAAGAAAATGCGAAAATATGAATTGAGTATCAGTACGGATTATGTCCCAGGATGGGGCGTAACAGAAGCAGTGAGAGAGTTCTTCCAGAACTCCATTGATGAGGAAACCAGAGACAGCAGTAACAAAATGTTATTTGAATATGACGAGGCCGAAGAAAAATTGATAATCGGAAACAAGCATAGCGAGCTGGATATTAAGACACTTCTGTTCGGAACGACCACTAAAAATGATGATGATGCAATGATCGGGAATCATGGAGAAGGGTACAAAATTGCAACAGTTGTTCTTCTGAGATTAGGTAAAACAGTTGTATTCAACAATTACTGCAGGCGTGAAGTCTGGAGACCGAGACTGGTAAAATCCAGAAAATATGATGGTGCTTTAGTACCTACATTTTTTGTAGAAACTGCGGCAGTATGGGAGAAAGTACCAGATCATAGCCTTATGATTGAAATTTCCGGAATTTCGCCAGAAGAATATGAGAAAGTCACAAATTCCAATCTTCATTTACAGGGAGATTATCAGAAAATCGAAACAATGTATGGAGATATTCTGGAAAGTCCGGAACATAAAGGAAAGATATTTGTCGGAGGATTATATATCTGCGAAGAACCAAGACTTGACATTGGAGTAGATTTCAAGCCCTGCTATGTGAGATTGGAAAGAGACAGAAACATGGTAAATTCATTCGATGTTTGCTGGTACGCTTCCAAAATGGTTGAAAATGCTAAGAATGCAGAACTGTTGAAGAAATCTATTGATTCATACAGCGGCCAGTACATTATGTGTGAGCGCGTACCGGAAGACCTGAAAAATGAGATTGCAGAAGATTTTATCAATGAATATGGTGCGAAGGCAGCACCGGTTACAGATCAGAAAGATATGGAAGCCTTAAAAAAGCGAGGTTACAAACCGGTCATTGTTTCCGAGGCAAAGAAAAAAGTTATTCTTGCTTCTACATACTTTGAGGATGTGGAGGAAGAAAATAAAAAGATTAGAGAATCCCAGAAACCGTTATGCGAAAGATTTTGTGATTTTGCAGAAAGAATCGAATCCAAGTTGAATGAGGACGAAATCATTCAGTTGTACGGATTCTTGGATGAATTATCAGACGAAGAGGAGGAAAAGGAAGAATGAAAGAAAGAATCTATTACGAGATCAATGAGCAGTCCGCAAGGTCTGCTCATGAGATGATGTCGTTTCGGGATTACAAAGAAGGCAGCTTGACAGCGGAATACAAAGGATATGTTGACGAGGCATATGATCTGGCAGACAAGGTTGCTGAGAACAGACCGGAGGAAGCTGACCGGGTATATGGTATTGCAGAGAGATATTCTAAAAAGATGGCAGCCAATTTGAACGATCGAAGCCGTATCGGTTGTATGTGTCCATCAGTTATGATCTGCGGACCGGCAAATTTTCCGGTAAGGAAGAAAGAAAAACAGAATGCTGCATCCGATAGAAACTACCAGGAGTTCAAGGAAATCCAGAAGATGTTGAACCGGATCCGGAGTATTGGAAACGGAAAGGGCATTATCAAGTCCGGTGATGCCGATGCAGTAGAACGTTTGGAAAAGAAGCTGAACGGATTAAAGGAATTGCAGGAGAAGATGAAAGCTGCAAATGTCTACTACAGAAAGAATAAAACATTAGATGGCTGCCCTGTATTGACACAGGAACAGATTGATAGCCTGAAAGAGAAAATGCAGAAGGATTGGCATTATGAGGACAAGCCTTTTGCCACATACCAGCTTTCAAACAATAACGCAGAGATTCACCGGATAGAAGGCAGACTCAAGAAGCTCAGAGCGGCTAAAACGGAAGGAAATACAGAAAGTGAAAATGAATATTTCCGCATCGTAGAAAATACGGAAATCATGCGTTTACAGCTTTTCTTTGATGGTAAACCGGAAGCGGAAGTACGAGATATTCTTAAAAAGAATGGCTTTAGATGGAGTCGGAAAAATAATTGCTGGCAGAGACAGCTTACAGATAATGCCAGATATTCACTGGAAAGAGTAAAAAAAGAGTTGGAGGAGTTGAAATGACGAATGCGGATAAAATCCGAAATTTATCTGACGAGGAACTTGTTGACCTGCTGGTGTGGGGCGAGGTCTACGCAGAAGGATTGAAAGTACCAAGTTGCGATGAAGGGTGCGAGGACTGCGAAAGTGGCTGTGCTGCTGAGTGTCCGATAGAAAAGAGAGAAAAGAACGTCAGAGAATGGCTACAGGAACAGGAGGAGTAACAATGGCGAAAAGATGCATGGGAGGGTACACAACCACTAGAGAGGTGTACAAGACGGTAAAGAAATATGATCATCAGCAGTTTGATGCGTTTTGCACACGTGTTTATACAAACGGTTTCAATGATGGTAAAAAATCAGTAACAGAAAAACCGGTCAGAACAATTACAGATGAACAGCTTATGGAAGTGATCGGAGAGGTCAAAGGCGTAGGACCGGCGCTGAGAGGAAAGATCAAAGAGGCAATCGAAGCGAAGTTTGGGAGCATAGGAAATGGCAAAAAGGCAGAGGAGCAGAAAGGAACAGCTTGCTGAGGTTATCAGGGAATCTCATGAACAATGGAAAAGGCTCCGGGAAAACGGAGGCAACGATCCATTTTGGACTGATGGAGTAAACCTGAACCTGGTAAGGAATCACATCATATATGGACGTAGGCTGTGTGAGGAAGAATTGCAGGAAGGGGATTATCCGGAGGAATATTACCTGCCGGTTCCAGAAAAAGTACCAGATGATTTCATGGCGAAGGAAAGTGAAATATCGAAGGAATTTAAGAGGCTGCTGAATCAAGTGAAACAGGATCCGGATTACATCTGGTTGGAGAAAAGTTCTGAAGAGAAAGCAAAACGATTTATTCAGATAATTAACGGATATGAAGAAGTTGGAAAGCAACATAATTTAGTGGCAATGAGAAGGCTTGCAAGCAGCAATTACAGCGATAGAGCACATGAAATCCGAAAAGAACTGGAAAACCTTACAAGCATTGTAAAAGAAAAGGTACTGCCAGAAGGACAACTGACAATCTTTGACCTGTTTTCGGTTTAGAGTTAACAGGGAATCACAGAGAAAGTGAGGATGAGAATGGAGAAATTAAAACCTTGTCCGTTTTGCGGCGGAAAAGCAGAGGTCAGTGTAAATGCTCAGACATTAAGCACTAAGGTGTGTTGCAAGCACTGTGAAGTTGTTATGAAAAGGAGCTTTAAGGGGAGCAAAGAGATAAAAGAACTTTTGATAAATTTGATCGCGAATGAATGGAATAGGAGGTATGGAGATGAGACTGATTGATGCAGACAAGTTGAAGCATGTAGTGCATTGTACATATTCTGATGATTTAGAGATTCTTGAAAAGATTGACGAGCAGCCGACAGCTTTTGATGTGGACAAGATTGCAAAGCAGTTGAAAGACTTAAAAGCAATGTATTGGTTCTCAATAGCAAATACGGGAGATGAAAAACTAGATTTTGCTTATGAAAAAGTAGGAAACGCATTAGATAAAGCAATCGATATTGTGAAAAGAGGTGGGGTAAAAGATGAAGTACAGAAAGAAGCTGATAATCGTTGATGCTATTCAATGGACCGGAGGAAACTTCAGACAAATATATGATTTCTTGACGGGAGATAGACTGGACTATGATCCACCGGCAGTTGAAGGTGGACTTGTTATCACAACTGCTATGGAAAGAATGAATGTAAATATTGGAGATTATATCATTCGTGACGTTGAAGGGGTGTTTTATCCATGTACGCAGAGAATTTTTGAAGAAACATATGAGGTATTTGAAGAACCTGAGAAATCAGAAGAAAAAGTTGCGCTAGTAATGAATAGACCAAGAGGATGTATAAATTGTGTGTGTCTTTATGGAGGGATTCGCTATTCAAGATTCCAGTGTAAAATGACGGATCTGTTTATTGAGGATTCGGGCGAGGTACCAGTTTGGTGTCCGTTGATAGAATTATCGGAAGAGTTGCGGCGGATTATAGAGAACAAGTGAGAGGAGGGTTCGAAGTGAATAAATCAGCATTAGTAATGGAAACACCGAAGAATTGTTATGAATGCCCGTTTAGTATCGTGGATGGCAACGATACTGATATTGGATACTGTGAGGTGGAGGCAATGTTAGCAGAAGAGGCATTAATAACCGAGGAATACTACGATTACGATGGCGAAGAAAAGCCTGATTGGTGTCCACTGAAGCCATTGCCGGAGAAAAAACTTCATACTGCACCGGTAAGCAATTATGAACTTCAGAAAAACTTACTGGCGGATGGCTGGAATAATTGCATTGATGCAATTACGGGAGAGGTGAAGTAGACGGAGCATGACGGAACCAATGATGATTACAGAAAATATGAGAAATGACAGAGAAGAAAAAGTCAGCAAGATTATTGAAAACATCAACCGGGACATAAAACGAGCGTCGGAGAAAGGATTACACGAATGCTATTTTGCCTGCTCGAAAGATAGTTACTCGGAGGCTGCTTTTTATAAGGAAGTCAGAGAAAAATTTGAAAGTTATGGATATAGAATTAAACCTACCGGGTTTATTGGTGGTGTATGGCAGAGGACAGAAAATATCGAGTGGTAGAGTGAGAATATACAAGGAGATTGAAATATGAATAAAGTTATATTAATGGGCCGCCTTACACGCGACCCGGAAGTACGATATTCCCAGGGAGATAATGCAACAGCTATTGCCAGATTTACGCTTGCTGTAGATAGAAGAATCAAGCGAGACAACGAAGCATCCGTAGATTATATTAATTGCGTATCATTTGGAAGATCAGCAGAGTTCGCAGAAAAGTATTTCCATAAAAGTACAAAGATTGTAATTGCTGGAAGGATTCAAACAGGAAGCTATACGAATAAAGATGGACAGAAGGTATATACAACAGATATAGTGATCGAGGAACAGGATTTTGCAGAGAGCAAAGCTGCCAGTCAGCAGAATAATTCAGGAAATGCTCAGAATGCTTCAAACAACCAGCAGGCACAGCAGCCCAAACTACAGACAAGTCCTGATGGCTTTATGAGCGCTGATGATGAAGGATTACCATTTCATTAAGGAAAAATCAAATTACTTCCTATATAAATACCCAACAAATGTTGGATTCTGGTTACAATTCATAAATATCCGGGATGCCATGATGATCGAGTAACAAGATTACAATTATCTTTCATATAAAAATCCTGACAGATTTTTGCATGGATCATGCAATATCTGTCAGGATTTTATTTTATCTATTCATCGCTGTTATCTGAAAAATCTGCCTCTTCATCGGAACTGTAATCTTCTTCGTCCGAGGTATCATAATCTTCTGAAGTATCGTAATCCGAACCATCCGATTCATCTGAAAAATCAGAGTCTGTATCCGATTCAGATTCATCGGAAGTATCAGTGCTTCCGGATGCGTCATCTGCAGAAACAGTATCAGAACTGCCTGTATCGCCAGAGGATTTGGCTGTAGAATCTGCTGTTGGAATCGCTGCGCTGCGTTCATCAATCTTGGATTTGATTCTGGTGGCTTCATCGCCGGTAGCAGGGGTTGGCTGATAGTTGTTATAACCGTCTGCAGAAGAAATGGAGCAGGGAATGATATTTGTTACATTATCTGCCTGTACACCGTCGGAGGTGATGGTAAAGGTCTGCTGAAAAATCATGGTATCCATATCGCTTGGCGAGCTGTTTCCGCCAAAGCAGAAATTTCCAAGACTGTAAACGATATTTTTGCCCTTGTAAGTTTCAATTCCCTGAAGTACATGTGGATGATGCCCGCATACCAGGTCCGCACCTTCATCAATGGCCAGACGTCCGAGAGTCATCTGATTGGTATCCGGAACGGTTTCGCTCTCATTGCCCCAATGGAAGATTACAATAACAAGCTCTGCTCCGTCTGCTTTGACTTTGGCAATATTATCTTTCAGCTGTTGTTCACGGCCAAGATGGTCTTTCAGTTCATAAATTCCCACAAGTCCGACTTTAACGCCCTTGATGTCCATAACTGCAGTATCATCATAGCCAAAATGGATGATCCCTGCGTTATCCAGAGCAGTCAGTGTGTCCGTGTAACTCTGCTCTCCGTAATCATGACTGTGATTGTTGGCAGTATTTACGGCTTCTATGGAACCACTGGTTAGGATCTGTGCATATTCGGCAGGTGCTTTAAATGCAAATGTTTTATCTTCACGGGTATCCGAATCCGTAAGTGTTCCCTCAAAATTGGCGATGGTCAGATCATCAGCTGAAAAAATACTTTTTACATTCTGGAAAAAGTAATCTTTTCCGTTGCTGTCATAATAGGCGTTCAGACTTGTGTCATAATCAAAGGTTTCGTCTGTACCAAGGGTGCAGTCGCCTACAACACTGATGGTCAGTGAAACAGGATCTTTCTGAGCTGCTTTTGCGGTTTCTTCGGATTTTTTCGCCTGGGCGGCTTCCTGTGCTTTTTGGATGGCAGCAGCTTCGGCGGCTTTTCTGGAAGAAATACAGGAGCGGGCAGAGAAGATAATTACAAGAAGCAAGATCAGAAATCCTCCTCCCGCAAGCATCATTTTCTGACGTCGTACCTGCTGATATCTGGAATTTTTTTTGATGTTTTTTCTGCGGGATGTGGCAGAACTGTGTGTGGACGGACGTTTGTTTACCCGCGAAGTGGTTTGGCGATGGCCGCTTTCTTTCTGACCGGAACGATGTGTATGTGTCTGTCTGGCCTGGAGTGCTTCTTTTCGTGCCAGTTCCGGATCATGTCTGTGCGGCGGCTTTCGATTATCATTTGCCATACTTTTTCTCCTTCATATGTAAAGATACATTTATTATAGGAAGAATTGGAAGTAATGTAAAGAATGAATACCGGACTTTGCAGAAAAAAGAGTTTTTGCTATAATGGACAAGGCAACACAATTGTGGCTTTAAGCTGCTGTAAATAAAAAATACAGGGAGATCAGAAAAAAATGGTATTATATATCGGAAATCATACAAGTTCATCCAAAGGCTATGCAGCCATGGGACGTCAGATGGTAAAAAACGGAGGAAATACGTTCGCATTTTTTACCAGAAATCCAAGAGGCGGTAAGGCGAAAGAGATTGATCCGGCAGATGTGGAAAAGTTTCTGGAACTTGCCAGAGAGCATCATTTCGGTAAGATCGTAGCTCATGCGCCATATACAATGAATGCCTGTGCGGCAAAAGAAAATCTGAGGGATTTTGCCAGAGAGATTATGGCAGATGATCTGAAACGCATGGAGTATACACCGGGGAATTATTATAATTTTCATCCCGGAAGCCATGTAGGGCAGGGAATAGAAGCTGGAATTGCAAAAATTGCAGAAATTCTCAATGATGTTCTTACAGAAGAACAAAGTACCACAGTTCTTCTGGAAACTATGTCCGGCAAGGGATCAGAAGTGGGATCAACGTTTCAGGAACTGAAAGAGATCATTGACCGCGTGGAGAGAAAAGACAAACTGGGGGTCTGCCTGGATACCTGTCACATCTGGGATGGAGGCTATGACATTGTACATGATCTGGATGGAGTACTGACAGAATTTGACCAGGTGATCGGACTTACCAGACTGAAAGCGGTTCATCTTAATGACAGCATGAATGGACTGGGAAGTCATAAAGACCGTCACGCAAAGATCGGCGAAGGAGAAATCGGTCTGGATGCGCTTGTAGAGGTGGTGTGTCATCCGGCACTTAAGGGAGTTCCTTTTATACTGGAGACGCCAAATGATGATGAGGGATGGAAAAGAGAAATTACACTTTTGAGAGAACGATATGCCATGAAAGGAGATTGATTCATGAGAAAGTTTAAATTATTTCTTTTGGCACTGACTGGTGCTGCGATTCTGATGCTGGGTGGCTGTAAGGAGAAGCAGACGTATGATGAAGCTGCTTTTGAGAATGATATGGAGCCGTTGACAGACGATGAATTAAAAGCCATGGATGAGGACAGTGATGATGAAATGACTGCGATGGATGAAGAGGAGATGGAGCAGGCGCAGGATTCTTCAGAGAAAGACAGCACAGAAAGTACAGATCACGCTGCAGAAAACAAAATGGATGAAAAAGGAACGTATACGGACAAAAATGATGTTGCCCAGTATATTTATGAGTATGGCCATGCGCCGTCGAATTTAACTCCCGAGAATTATGAGAATGCAGATAGTATGCTTCCGGTAGAAGAAGGTGTTACTTACCAGCAGTGCAGTCTGGATCCTGAGGGAAAACAGAAATTAATCTATACACAGGATGGAAAGCGTGTATATTATACAGAAGATGATGGAAAATCTTTTGAGGAAATTTATTAGGAAATACAGGTGTACATTTAAGAGTTGACAAAAATGTCCCGGATCATCGTTAAGTGCAATGGTCCGGGACATTTTTTCTATAAAGGTTCTGGAAATCAGTGAACCAGATTTTTCATTTCATCCCCATCCATAAACGCTTTTGCATTTTCCAGGGTTGTTTCAGCAATATTTGTCAGTGCTTCTACTGTGAAAAATCCCTGATGGGAAGTCATTGTAACATTCGGGAAGGACAGAAGACGCTGGATCGTGGAAGTAGGAAGAATGCTGCTTGACATATCTTCATATACATAGGCGGATTCTTCTTCATAAACATCCAGACCAACGGCAAAGAATTTATGATCACGGATACCTGCGATCAGGTCGTCCGTTTTGATCAGTCCACCTCTGGAAGTATTTACAAGGATCACGCCATCTTTCATTTTGGCGATGGTTTCGGAGTTGATCAGATGCTCTGTTTCCGGAGTCATCGGGCAGTGCAGACTGATCAGATCGCTGGTGGCAAGAAGTTCGTCCAGTGAAACATATTCCAGAAAGTCAAGATTTTTATTTGGGAAAAGATCATAAGCGATTACTTTCATACCGAAGCCACGGCAGATTTTTGCCATTGCCTGGCCGATTTTTCCGGTACCGATGATACCGGCAGTTTTCTGATAAAAGTTTACGCCCATGAGACCGTTCAGTGCAAAGTTGTTTTCACGGCATTTGATATATGCTTTATGGGTGTGGCGGTTGGCGGTAAGGGCAAGTGCCATGGCGTGTTCGGCAACTGCTTCCGGAGAATAACCTGGAACACGTGCTACCTGAATTCCACATTTTGCAGAAGTCTCCAGATCAACATTGTTGTATCCTGCACAGCGCATCAGGATCAGTTTTACACCCTGGCGGTGAAGTTCTTCGATAACAGGCGCACCAAGATCTGCATTTACAAATGCACAGATAGCGTCGTAGCCGTGGGCAAGAGCTGCAGTTTCCTCATGGATATTTGCTTCAATGAATTTAATCTCAATACCTGGATAGGACGGAAGCAGCTTCTCAAAAAATTCTCTATCGTAGCTCTTAGTGTCATAAAACAAAATTTTCATAATCGTTGCTCCTCTCTGGAAATATTTTATTTTCCGAATAAATAATACCATAATAGTAGGAATTTGGAAAGTGGGAAAATAGATAAAGTTTATCAAAAAAATGATTTTATTTTGGAATTATGATACCACTAATAAATAAAAAATATACGAAATATAAAAAAATACAAAAAACAGAGAGCATTTTCATGCACTGCTATCTGATAGAACAGATGCAATGAATTATGCATAAAAATGCTCTCTGTCGGGATATCTGATAATTATTCTGCCAGACTGTAAAGATCGGAATAGAATTCCGGATAGGAGATATTGACACATTCTCCGTTTTTGATGGAAAGAGTTCCCTCCGAGAGAAGTCCTGCCACTGCGAAAGACATGGCTATACGGTGATCCAGATGAGAATCGATCTCTGTACCGTGGAGAGGCTTTCCACCGTGGATGATCATGCCGTCTTCCGTTGCTTGGATATCTGCCCCCATTTTCTGGAGGTTTTCTGTCATAACCTGGATACGGTCGGATTCTTTGACACGAAGCTCCTGGGCATCACGGATAACAGTGGTTCCTTCTGCAAAGGCTGCCATAACCGCGATCATCGGAAGTTCATCGATTAGGGTAGGAATGATGGCACCTTCTACGGTTGTTCCGTGAAGAGAGGAGGAGCGGATCAGAAGATCTGCAGTAGGTTCGCCTTCTGTGGTTTCATTGAGAAGGGTGATATCTGCGCCCATAGCTTTGCATACACGGAGGATACCGTCACGGGTCGGGTTGATTCCCACATTTTTCAGAAGGATCTCGCTGTTGGGAACAAGGAGGCCGGCTGCGATAAAATAAGCAGCGGAAGAGATATCGCCCGGAACCAGGATCTCACGTCCGTAAAGAGAAGGATCTGGCTTGATGAATGCAGTTGTTCCTTCTGATGTTACATCAGCGCCAAAGTAATTCAGCATGATCTCCGTGTGATTTCTGGAGAGAACCGGCTCTGTTACACAGGTAATGCCGTCCGAATACATTCCGGCAAGGAGTACACAGGATTTTACCTGGGCAGACGCTACCGGAGAATTGTAGTGGATGGCATGAAGTTTTTTTCCGGAGATCTTAAGCGGTGCACATCCGTTTCCGCCAAGGCTGATGATATCTGCCCCCATCTGGGAAAGCGGAGTCATGATCCGTTTCATGGGGCGTTTCTGGATGGAAGCATCGCCGGTAAGTTCTGATACAAAATCCTGTCCTGCCAGGATTCCGGAGATGAGGCGGGTGGTAGTACCGCTGTTGCCTACATCAAGAGTCTCTGCTGGAGCGCTGAGACCGTGGAGGCCTTTTCCGTGAACCAGGATCTCGCCTTTGGTATTTTCTATGTTAATGCCCATTTTCCGGAAACAGGAAATGGTGGAGAGGCAGTCGGCACCTTCCAGAAAGTTTGAGATCCTGGTAGTGCCTTCTGCGAGAGAGCCGAACATAACAGCTCTGTGAGAAATGGATTTATCTCCGGGAATAGAAAGAGAACCGGATAATTTTTTTGCTTTTTTGATTTCCATAATAAATACCTCATTTATATATATCAGCGTTCACAGATTTTGTAATTACGTTTGGTAAGAAGCACTTTGGCCTGCTCCAGGGCTGCATCTGTATAAAATTCGATCTTCAGAACGCCATCTTCAAATTCACGGTTGTGGATGATGCCGATATTTTTGATGCTGACCTTTTCTGTTGCAAGAATGGTTGCGATAGTTGCAATGGCACCGGCCTCATCTGCCACATCAATGTAAAGAACATAGGAGCGGGGGATCAGGCTGTTATCTACAATGTCAATGGAATCACGGTAATCCTTGGAACTTGCGAACATGTCAAAAATATTGTCGGCTTCTCTGTTATCAATGGAACAGCGGATCTGGATCAGCATACGGATAAATTCGTCCAGAACTGTGGAAATGTTTTTCTGGTTTTCCAGGCAGATCTGCTCCCACATAACTGGTGAAGAAGAAGCGATACGTGTGATATCACGGAAACCACCGGCTGCGATCATTTTCATATACTGGGCATCGTTGTCCAGAAGGTTTACAAGATTGACAAGAGCGGAAGCCACGATATGAGGGAGGTGGCTGACTCCTGCCGTGATGAAATCATGTTCTTCCGCAGTGAGAACAAGAGGGATCGCACCAAGAGAGGAAACCAGTTCCGTAAAATCGGAAATCCGATCCAGAGCAACTTCTCCTCCGGGAGTAATGATATAGTAAGCATTTTCCAGGAGATGATCACTGGAATTGGAAAAACCGCTGCGCTCGGAGCCTGCCATTGGATGGCCGCCGATAAATTTTCCCTCGAGTCCAAGTTCGGTTACCTTTTCGTGGATGATACTTTTTACACTTCCCACATCGGTGAGAATGCAGTTTTCTCCAAGAGAATCCTTGATCTTTTCCATGTACTCCACATTGAATTCTACAGGGGCACAGAGAAAAAGATAATCGCAGTTGTATAATCGCTCATCTTCAATATCGCAGATCCCGTCGATCACATTTAAACTGACTGCCTCTGCCAGAGCGTCTCTGTCTTTGTCAAAGGCAAGCAGGCGATAATCCGGGTGAAATTTTCGTATGGTTCTGGCAATGGAGCCGCCGATCAGCCCAAGGCCGATAAAACCTATGGTTTTCATAGTACTTCAGAGTCCTTTCCGGTTACATTTTACTTTTATTCTTTAATAGTGTAAATCACGACTATATTGTAAAAGAAAGTACGAAAAATGTCAACAAATGTTAGAACATGTTTGAAAAAGCATTCCCACAATCTGCACGTTCCATTTTGCGGTATATTTTGCCTGAATTCGGTTGTCGTAGCCCGAAACGGGAATATTACCAATGAACAGTAAAAATAATTGGACAGTAATATAAAAAGACTTGAGAAATCAGGGATTTCGGACGTATAATAAGAAAAAATAATGTAGGGTACAGAGGAGAATTTATTATGAAATATCAGTCAGTAATGGATCTGCACACACATACTGTAGCCAGCGGACATGCATACTGTACGCTTCGCGAGATGGCGAAAGCAGCTTCCGATAAGGGGCTTGAGCTTCTGGGAATCACAGAACATGCACCGAAGATGCCCGGAACCTGCCACAAGTTCTATTTTCAGAATATAAAAGTAGTGCCCCGTGAAATGTACGGAATCCAGCTGCTTCTGGGATCAGAGGTAAATATCCTGGATGCTGCAGGAACGGTGGATCTGGCTCAGAAAACCCTGGAAAAGCTGGACGTGGTCATTGCAAGCCTTCATGTGCCATGTATCAAACCGGGCAGCAGACAGGAGAATACAGAAGCCTATCTTAATGTTATGAAAAATCCGTATGTCAATATCATCGGACATCCGGATGACGGAAGATACGATATCGACTATGAGGCGCTTGTACAGGGGGCAAAAGAATATGGTAAAGTTCTGGAGCTTAATAATCACTCCATGGACCCGGACTGTACCCGTGAGAATGCGGTAGAGAACGATACCATTATGCTGAATTACTGCAAAAAATATCAGGTACCTGTGGTTATGGACAGCGATGCCCATTTTGATCTTCTGATCGGAGAATTTGACCTTGCCAGAGCCCTTCTGACAAAACTGGATTTTCCGGAAGATCTGGTACTGAACCGTTCCGTGGATGCCGTGAAAAAATATGTAAACCGTACATTCTGACAGGGGGGACAGAATGTACAGGCTTTTCTCTTAAAAGATATAGAAGATACAGAAAAATAGAAAAAATCCTGAAAGAATACCTGATTTTGCAAAATGCTGAGAAAACATATCCGGATTCTTTCGGGATTTTTTTATGTAAAAATCAGATACTTTCGCCATGTACTACAACGAATTGACGGTATAACTAAAAACTTTCTGAAAAAAAGTTGTCAAAATTGAATAAAATACTTGAAATTTGCATGGAAATTTAGTAAAATGTGAACATATTAAGTAAGACAAACAGGGAGGTATTACATATGGACGTTTTCAGAACAGACCGAATCAGAAATGTAGTCCTATTAGGTCATGGTGGCGCAGGTAAAACAACACTGGCTGAGGCAATGGCTTATCTGGCAGGTATGACAAACAGACTCGGACGTGTTGAGGATGGCAATACTGTCAGCGATTATGACAAGGAAGAAATAAAGAGACATTTTTCCATCACAACTTCTTTGATTCCGGTACCATGGGATAAGATGAAGGTAAATGTACTGGATACTCCCGGATATTTCGATTTTGTGGGAGAAGTTGAGGAAGCCGTCAGTGCAGCAGATGCAGCGATCATCGTTGTTTCCGGTAAGGCCGGTGTTCAGGTTGGAACACAGAAGGCATGGAATCTCTGCGAGAAATATAAACTTCCGCGAATGATCTTTGTTACCGATATGGACGTGGATGATGTCAGCTATCGTGAGGTCGTGGAAGAGCTGACAGAGCTGTATGGCAAGAGGATCGCTCCTCTTCATTTCCCGATCCGTGAAGACGGTAAGTTTGTAGGTTATGTCAATGTTGTGAAACAGGCCGGAAGAAGATACATTGACAAGGCCGGTAAAGAAGAATGCCCGGTTCCGGACTATCTGACCGAATATCTTGAGAAATATCATGAAACTCTGATGGAGTCTGTTGCAGAAACAAGCGAAGAGTTTATGGACCGTTATTTTGAGGGAGATACCTTCTCCGTAGCAGAGGTTTCTGCGGCCATTGCAACTAACGTACAGGATGGAAGCATTGTTCCGGTATGCATGGGTTCACCGGTAAATCTTCGTGGTGTATCCAATCTTCTGGATGATATCTGCGGTTACTTCCCGAGTCCGAGCGGACGTTCCTGCAACGGTATCGCACAGAAGACCAACGAGATCTTTGAGGCGAATTATGACTTTGCCAAGGCAAAATCCGCTTATGTATTTAAGACCATCGCAGATCCGTTCCTTGGTAAATATTCTCTGATCAAGGTATGCTCCGGTGTGCTGAAATCCGATGATACACTTCTCAATGTAGAGAAGGGAACAGAGGAGCGTGTAAATAAACTCTATGTTCTGGAAGGTTCCAAACCGATCGAAGTTCCGGAGCTTTTTGCAGGTGATATCGGTGCCATTGCCAAACTTGGCAGCGTACAGACCGGTGACAGCCTTGCAACTAAGGCGAACCCGATCCTTTATCCGAAGGCTGTACTTTCCACACCATATACATATAAGAGATTTAAGGCAGTGAAGAAGGGCGATGAGGATAAGATCGCACAGTCCCTTGCCAAGATGATGACAGAGGACAGAACGCTTAAGGTTGTCAATGACAGTGCCAACCGTCAGAGCCTGATCTATGGTATGGGCGATCAGCATCTGGATATCGTTGTCAGCAAGCTGAAAGAACGCTATAAAGTAGATGTGGAACTTTCCAAACCGAAGGTTCCGTTCCGTGAGACACTTCGCAAGAAGTCAGATGTAGAAGGCAAACATAAGAAACAGTCCGGCGGACACGGACAGTATGGTCATGTTAAGATGCGCTTTGAGCCATCCGGCGATCTGGAAACACCTTATGTATTTGAGCAGGTAGTTGTAGGTGGCGCAGTTCCGAAGAACTACTTCCCGGCTGTTGAGAAGGGACTTCAGGAATGTGTTCTCAAGGGACCTCTGGCTGCATATCCGGTTGTTGGTGTGAAGGCAACCCTTTACGATGGATCTTATCATCCGGTAGATTCTTCTGAGATGGCATTTAAGATGGCAACTATCCTTGCCTTCAAGAAGGGCTTTATGGAAGCGTCTCCTGTACTTCTTGAGCCGATCATCTCCATGAAGGTTACAGTTCCGGATAAATATACCGGCGATGTTATGGGAGATCTGAACAAGAGACGTGGTCGTGTTCTTGGAATGAATCCGGATCACGAAGGAAATACCATCATTGAGGCAGATGTTCCGCTGCTTGAGATTTATGGTTATTCCACAGTACTTCGTTCCATGACCGGTGGAAGCGGAGATTTCTCCTATGAGTTTGCACGCTATGAGCAGGCTCCGAGTGATATCCAGGAGAAAGAGATTGCAGCACGTGCAAGTAAGGTTGACAGTGCTGACGAATAAACAGAGATATTTTTTGAGGGCAGAATAAAGAGTTGACAGGCTGCAGCATTTGCTGTAGCCTGTTTTTAGATGCATTCGTGAATAAGCAGTCAGAGAAACGAATTGCGCTCATACAGGTTATTGAAGTATGAGCAAAAAAGAAAAGAGAGAGGACAAAAAATGTTGGTATGTGATTATATCGTGGAACAGATTGACGGAGATTATGCACATTTGAAGCGTGTGGATCAGCCGGAGGAGGAACTGAAAGTAGTTGCCAGAGCATTACTTCCGGCAGAAATCTATGAGGGCTGTGAGCTTCATTATGAGCTGATGCAGTATTCAATGAAATGATAAGGCTGCAGGATATCGCGGATATGGCAGGTGTCAGTCGTACAACAGTATCCAATGTGATCAATGGAAATACAAAACGGGTTTCACAGAACACTATTGACCGGATCACGGCGATCCTGAAGGAGCAGAATTATGTTCCTCATATGGGTTCTGTGATGCTTTCCGGCCATGGATCAAGGATCATTGGAGTGGTTCTAGGTTTTTCCTTTATTCATGGTATGCAGTCTCTGCAGGATTCTTTTGTGGGAGAGATCACCGGAACGCTGCAGGTCGAAGCAGAAAACAGAGGCTATTATATTATGCTCATTGGCGGTGAACGGATCGATAATGTGGTAGATATGGCATCCCGTTGGAATGTGGAGGGTCTTATCATTATAGGGTATAATGAAGAACAGTATCATCAGCTTTCCAGAAAGCTGAATAAAAAAATGGTATTGATCGATGCCTATCCGAAGGGTGGATATAGCTTTCAGAATGTAGGAGTGGATGATTATTCCGGTGGATATCAGATCGGGGAATATCTGCATTTCTGTGGATACCACCGGGCACTTTTTGTTGCGGAAACAGAGCAGGACAGTGATTATGCCAGATGGCTTGGATTCAAACAGGCTATGGAAAAAAATGGAGGCTTCTGCAGCCGCTCCCGCTATGTGGTGGTTCCCCAGGAACCCCGGCGCAGACTGAAAAAATATGAAGAGCTGCTGCCTCATTTTCTGGAGACAAAGGCTCTGGCATTTTCTTCGGATTACACAGCTGTGGAGGCCATCAATTTTTTTACAGACAGGGGAATCCGGATTCCGGATCAGATTTCCATTACCGGCTTTGATGATAATTTTTATGCGCAGATCGTCAGGCCAAAGCTGACCACCATTCATCAGGATGTTCATCAGAAAGCAGTTCTGGCCTTGCGGAAGCTGCTTCTTATGGCAGAGGGAAAGGAACCTGCCGAAAAAAATGTAAAAAGCCCTGTCTGGCTTGTAAAGAGAGATTCTGTAAAAGAGTAGCAGGATCTCTTTTTTTATGTTGTGATGACTTTTCCTGGCACATCATCGAAATACGGTTGGAAATTATTTTTAGAGGCCAGTAGTGCTTTATTGTTAAAACTGCATAAAAAAAACAGAAAAGTTTGGCAGTAATTTAAGTTTCACGAGAAACTTGTTGATTTTAAAGGGTGGATAGGATATGCTGATTTCAGAATCAACAGAAAAAGGAGGCAATTTACCATGAAAAAAAACTGGTGGAAAGAAAGCGTGGTATATCAGATCTACCCGAGAAGTTTTAAGGACAGCAACGGAGACGGAATTGGTGATATTCCCGGGATCATAGAAAAACTGGACTATCTGAAAGAACTGGGAGTAAATGTTCTCTGGATCTCACCCATGCTGGAATCTCCGCAGGATGACAATGGCTATGATATTTCCGATTACCGCAGGATCTATAAAGAATATGGAACCATGGAGGATTATGAAAAGCTTCTTGAAGAAGCGCATAAACGGGGCATTAAGATCCTCATGGATCTGGTCGTAAACCATACTTCCGATGAACACAACTGGTTTATTGAAAGCAGGAAATCCAAAGATAATCCTTACAGGGATTACTATATCTGGAGAGAGCCGGTGAATGGAAAAGAACCGAATAACTGGGGAAGTGCGTTCGGAGGACCTGCATGGGAGTATGATCCTCAGACAGAGATGTATTATCTTCACCTGTTTTCAAGAAAACAGCCGGATCTGAACTGGGAAAATGAAAAGGTTCGTCAGGAAGTTTACGATATGATGAATTTCTGGTGTGAAAAAGGAATCGACGGTTTCCGAATGGACGTGATCAGCATGATCTCCAAGGATCAGTCATATCCGGATGGAGAAATGAATGGAGGATTATACGGTGATTTTGGTCCTTACTGCGTCCATGGTCCGAGGATCCATGAGTTTCTTCAGGAAATGAACAGAGAGGTTTTATCCCGATACGATGTGATGACAGTTGGAGAAACCTCCGGTGTGACTATCGAAGAGGCACAGAAATATGCAGGTGAGGACAGAAATGAGCTGAACATGGTGTTTCAGTTTGAGCATGTAGAGGATCAGGGATCAGACCATGGTAAATGGACTACCGAGAAATACGATTTCCAGGAATTTAAAAAGGTTATGATCAAATGGCAGGAAGAGCTTGCGGGAAAAGCATGGAACAGTCTGTTTCTTGGAAATCATGACCAGCCAAGAAGTGTTTCCAGATTTGGAAATGATAATCCTGCATACAGGGAAACTTCAGCCAAGATGCTGGCAACCTGCCTTCATATGATGCAGGGAACTCCTTATGTTTATCAGGGAGAAGAGCTTGGAATGACCAACGCTTATTTTACAGAGCTTAAGGATTACCGGGATATCGAGAGCATTCAGTATTTCCATGAATATACAGAAGCCGGTATTTATACACCGGAATACATGATGAAGTGCCTGATGCTGAGAGGACGTGACAATGCCAGAACACCGATGCAGTGGGAGGATTCCCATCAGGCCGGCTTTACGGAGGGAACGCCATGGATCAGGGTAAACTCCAATTATAAGGAGATCAATGCGAAGCAGCAGCTTTTGGATCCGAATTCTATTTTCCGTTATTACCAGAAGCTGATCCGTTTAAGAAAAGAAAAACCGGTGATCGTTTACGGTGTTTTTGAGGCACTTTACAGAGATCATGATCAGATTTTTGCATATACCAGAACCCTTGAGGGAGAGAAGCTTCTCACAGTCTGCAATTTCAGTGAGCATGTGGCAGAAATGGAAATTCCGGAAGAATTTCAGAAAAATGCAGAATGTCTGATCACAAATCTTGGAAGAAAGGATTTTGGAAAGAAAGTGGTCTTGAAACCTTATGAGGCATTTGTTCTTTACAAAAATCTGTAACAGGAGAGGGAAAAATGATAAAAAAATATGTATATGGAGAGCCCTTTGAGACTGAGGCACTGACAGAAAACATTGAGACAGCAGAAGGAAAGCCAGGATATGGAGAAATCTGTGCAGAAGATGGATTTTCTTTTACTTATATCATGGATGAAGAGGATATCGTCTACGGATTGGGAGAATCCAACCGCGGTATCAATAAGAGAGGATTCATTTACACCAGTAACTGTACCGATGATCCGGAGCATACAGAGGATAAACATTCCCTGTACGGTGCACATAATCTTATCATTGTGTCCGGAAAAGAAACCTTTGGAATGTTTTTTGACTATCCGGCAGCGATTACCTTTGACATTGGCTATACCAGAATGGATACCATGAAGGTAACCTGCGAAAATGCAGACCTGAAGCTTTATGTGATCGAAGGGGAGAGTCCCTATGATATTGTAAAGCAGTTCCGTCATGTGATCGGAAGAAGCTATATCCCGCCGAAATTTGCCTTTGGATTTGGCCAGAGCAGATGGGGCTATACTACAAAAGAGGATTTCCGGAAGGTTGCAGCTGGATATCGTGAAAATCATATTCCTATTGATATGATCTATATGGATATTGATTATATGCAGTCTTATAAGGACTTTACATTAAGTGAAGAGAATTTTCAGGATTTTCCGGAATTCGTAAAGGAACTGAAGGATCAGGATATCCGTCTGATCCCGATCATCGATGCCGGCGTCAAGGTAGAGCCGGGATACGATGTTTATGAGGAAGGGGTTAAAAATCGTTATTTCTGCCAGAGAGAGGATGGCAGTGACTTTGTGGCAGCTGTATGGCCTGGAGATACCCATTTCCCGGATGTGTTGAATAAAGATGCCAGAAAATGGTTCGGTGACAAATACCGTTTCCTGATTGAGAAGGGAATCGACGGTTTCTGGAACGATATGAACGAGCCGGCAATTTTTTATTCCACAGAGGGAATGAAAGAGGTCAAAGAGCTTGCCGGGGAATTTGCAAAAGATACAGAGGGAAAGATCCATATCTGGAAGATGCAGAGTGCCCTTCGTGATGCTGCCAACAATCCGGAAGATTACCGGAGATTTTATCATAATGTAGATGGTAAAAAGATCCGCCATGACAAAGTGCACAACCTGTTTGGCTACAATATGACCAGGGCAGCGGGGGAAGCTTTTGAACGGATCGATCCGGAGAAACGTTTCCTGATGTTCTCCAGATCTTCTTACATTGGTATGCACCGCTATGGTGGAATCTGGACCGGTGACAATAAATCCTGGTGGGCGCATATTCTCCTGAACCTGAAGATGATGCCTTCTCTGAATATGTGTGGTTTCCTGTATGCAGGAGCAGATCTGGGGGGATTTGGCGCTGATACCACAAGAGAGCTGCTGCTCCGTTTCCTGGCACTTGGAGTATTCACACCGCTGATGCGTGATCATACAGCGATCGGTACCAGAGAGCAGGAATGCTACCAGTTTGAAAATGTGGAGGATTTCCGTCATGTGATCGGTGTAAGATATCGTCTTATTCCATATCTTTACAGTGAATATATGAAGGCGGCTCTGAACGATGATATGTATTTCCGGCCGTTGGGCTTTGTTTATCCGGAGGATAAGATTGCCGTACATGTGGAAGACCAGCTGCTTCTTGGAAATGAGATCATGATCGCTCCGGTTTATGAACAGAACGCAAGAGGCCGTTATGTATATCTTCCAGAGGAGATGAAGTTTGTGAAATTCCTTCCGGATGGAACCATTGCAGAGGAGATCCTTGAAAAGGGTGTTCATTATGTAGAGGTGGCACTGAATGAGATTCCGTTGTTTATCCGGAAGGGAAAATGTATTCCGGTTGCAGAAGCAGCGGAATGTGTGGCAGCTCTGGATACAAAAAATATGCAGCTTCTCGGATATGAAGGTGCGGAGTATACCTTATATGAGGACGATGGGGTCCATAAGGATTACGACAGAGAAGAAAATTACCGTGTTCTGAAAAAATAAAGTCAGCAAAATGAAATATAAATTTCTGTGTTACATCATTTACGTTAAACAGTATAAAGAATACAGGATGTGAACAGTTGATAAACAGAAAAGCCGTAAGTATATGTAAAAGTTTCTTAAACATATATCTTACGGCTTTTGCTACTGCTACTTTACATAAAATATTTTATGTAAAGTAATTTGCATTCTGTTTAAATAACACTTCAGAAAGATTTGTTTATGCTTCTTCCTCAATCTTGATAACATTTTTCAGTGCAGAGCAACATGCCATGTCACCGATAACATTGACACAGGTGGCGCCCATATCACAGAGGGTATTGATGCTGATATAAACACCAAGAACTCCGGCAGGAAGTCCGGCCATAGTTGCCAGTGCTGCGAAAGATGCGATAGCACCACCGGGAACACCTGGAGTACCAACGGAAAGCAGTACGTTTGCAAGAAGGATAATGATCATAAGAGGAATACTTACATGGATTCCGCAGGCGTTTGCAAAGAACATGATCATAAAGGACATCAGGATAGATACAGCATCCATATTAACGGTAGCACCAAGAGGAATGGCGATGCTGGTGATCTGGTTGGATACGCCCATTTCTTCTTCCATACACTGCTTGCTTAATGGAATGGTTGCGGAGCTTGAGCAGGTTCCGAAGGCGTTCAGTGCTGCTGGCAGGATCGCTTTCAGGAATTTCAGCGGGCTTTGTTTGCCGATCAGCTTTACAGAGAGACCGTACACTACAATAGCGAAGCCAAAGAATGCCACATACAGAATGACAAGCTGTGTTGCAAGGGAAATGATCGTTTCAGTTCCGTTGGCTTCCACAACTGGTACGATGGTACAGAAAACACCGATGGGTGTAAAGTACATGATGGTTGTGATGATTTTCAGACATACTTCATTAACGGAATCGATCAGATTCAGGAATGGAGTTCCTTTTTCACCGACTGCGATCAGTGTGAAACCGATGATCAGGGCAAATACCAGAACCTGAAGCATGTTTCCGTTGGCAAATGCAGCGATGGGGTTGGACGGGATCAGGTTTTTCAGTGTGTCCAGGATGCTGCTCATCTCTGTAGCCTGGATATCTGAGGTTGCCATCTCGAATTTTACGCCTTCACCGAGGTGAATAAGGCGAGGGATGATCAGTCCACACAGGCTGGCAAGTGCCGTTGTGCAGAGGAAATAGATCATGGATGCAGCTGTGATCTTACCGGTAGTACGTGCATTTCCGATGGAACAGATTCCAATGACAATGGAGCAGAAGACCATCGGAAAGATCATCATGTTCAGGGCGTTCATGTAGATACTTCCGATCAGGCTGGTTACAGTGAGGACGGGTTCAAACCGTCCGGCCAGGAAAAGTCCTGTGAGGATACCCAGAATCAGTCCTGTGAAGATCGCACCGGTAATATGCTTCCGGTACCAGGAATAAAAAGATTTCATTTACGTGTTCCCTCCTAAAATATGTGTGGTATGTATAATATAGGAAAATACATGAAAAAAATTATATCATGTGGAAAAAGAAGCGTCAACAAAACAGGGCCAAATCTGCCGGATTATGCGTATTTTGATGGAAAAGAGCTGTTTTTGGATTTCTGTTTGACAAATACATCATAAGTAGTTAAAATTAAAAGCAGTGTGTGAAAGCATTAAAGTATTAATACTGAGTAATTTGTCAGGAGGAATAAAAAAATGGCTGCACCTTATAACCATAGAGCCATCGAAGCGAAATGGCGCACAAACTGGGAAAAGAAGCCGGTAAATGTCAATGACGGCAAGAAACCGAAATATTACTGCCTGGATATGTTCCCGTATCCGTCCGGAAACGGTCTTCACGTAGGACACTGGAGAGGTTATGTTATCTCTGATGTATGGAGCCGTTATAAAATGCTTCAGGGTTATTACCTGATCCATCCGATGGGATGGGACGCTTTTGGACTTCCGGCTGAGAACTATGCCATCAAGATGGGCGTTCATCCGGCAGTATCCACAGCAGCAAACATCAAGAACATCAAACGTCAGATCAACGATATCGCAGCAATCTATGACTGGGATATGGAAGTAAATACAACAGACCCTGATTTCTATAAATGGACACAGTGGATCTTTGTAAAAATGTTCAAAGAAGGCCTTGCATATGAGAAGGAGTTCCCAATCAACTGGTGTCCTTCCTGTAAAACAGGTCTTGCAAACGAAGAGGTTGTAAACGGATGCTGTGAGCGTTGCGGTACACCGGTTACCAAGAAGAACCTTCGTCAGTGGATGCTCCGCATCACAAAATATGCAGACAGACTTTTAAATGACCTGGACAAACTGGACTGGCCGGAAAAAGTTAAGAAGATGCAGACAGACTGGATCGGTAAATCCTACGGTGCAGAGGTAGATTTCCCGGTTGAAGGAAGAGATGAGAAGATCACCGTCTATACAACAAGACCGGATACTCTTCACGGAGCAACATTCATGGTACTTGCACCGGAGCATGCTCTTGCGAAATCTCTTGCAACAGACGAGACAAGAGAGGCTGTAGAGAAATATATCTTTGATGCTTCCATGAAATCCAATGTAGACCGTCTTCAGGATAAAGAGAAGACCGGTGTGTTCACAGGTACTTATGCGATCAATCCGCTGAACGGCGAGAAGCTTCCAATCTGGCTTTCTGACTATGTACTTGCTGATTATGGTACAGGTGCTATCATGTGTGTACCTGCTCATGATGACCGTGACTTTGAGTTCGCAAAGAAATTCGATATTCCGATCATCCAGGTTATCGCAAAAGACGGTAAAGAAATCCAGGATATGACAGAAGCTTACACAGAGGCTGCCGGAACCATGATCAACTCCGGTGAGTGGAACGGAATGGAATCTTCCGTACTGAAGAAGGAAGCACCGCATATCATCGAGAAGCTGGGTATCGGACGTAAGACTGTCAATTACAAACTGAGAGACTGGGTATTCTCCCGTCAGCGTTATTGGGGTGAGCCGATCCCGATCGTACACTGCCCGAAATGCGGTGCGGTACCGGTACCGGAGGATCAGCTTCCGTTAAGACTTCCGGAGGTAGAGAGCTATCAGCCTACAGGAACCGGAGAGTCACCTCTTGCAGCTATTGACGAGTGGGTGAATACCACATGCCCATGCTGTGGTGCTCCTGCAAAACGTGAGACAAACACCATGCCTCAGTGGGCAGGATCTTCCTGGTATTTCCTCCGTTATGTAGATAATAAGAATAATAAAGAACTGGTTTCCAAAGAGAAAGCGGACAAATATCTGCCGGTAGATATGTATATCGGTGGTGTAGAGCATGCGGTTCTTCACCTTCTGTACTCCAGATTCTACACCAAGTTCCTGTATGATATCGGAGCGATTGATTTCGATGAGCCGTTTGTCAAGCTGTTCAACCAGGGTATGATTACAGGTAAAAACGGAATCAAGATGAGTAAATCCAAAGGAAATGTTATTTCACCGGATGATCTTGTAAATGATTACGGATGTGATTCCTTACGTATGTATGAGCTGTTCGTAGGACCGCCGGAACTGGATGCAGAATGGGATGACAGAGGAATCGATGGTGTATCCAGATTCCTGAAACGTTTCTGGAATCTGGCTCTTGACAGCATTGAGAAAGATATCCCGGCTACCAAAGAGATGGAGAAGACCCGTCATAAGATGGTATACGATATCACCAGCAGACTTGAGGCCTTCAGCCTGAATACCGTAGTGTCCGGATTTATGGAATACACAAACAAGCTGATCGCTATCGCAAAGCAGAACGACGGTGCTGTTGACAAAGAGACCATCGAGACAGCTACCATTCTTCTTGCTCCGTTTGTTCCTCATATTGCAGAGGAGATCTGGGAGAAGCTTGGACATGAGGATTCCATTTTCCATGCTCAGTGGCCGGCTCACGATGAGGAGCTTATGAAGGATGATGAGATCGAGGTTCCGGTTCAGATCAACGGCAAGACCAAGGCTGTTATCAGTATTCCGGCAGAGATCTCCAAAGAAGATGCGATCGCCGAAGGAAAGAAGGCAGTTGCAGATAAGATCTCCGAAAATATCATCAAAGAGATCTATGTACCGAAGAAGATCATCAATATCGTAGTAAAGTAATAAGATAAATTAAAAACACCCGAAGCAGGGCGGAAGATATTTCTGCCATTGCCAGGGTGTTTTTTATATAGACAAATATCGTGAAATCAGTAAGCATGCACAAAAATAACAAATGTTATTTAGAAGAAATGCCAAAAATATTTATGCATTTTAATAGATTTGCCTAGTTTTTGGTCATACCAATTATATTGTCTATTGTTATTCAAATGGAAAAAACGTACAGTAACACCATGAGTCAGGCAAAGACAGTAAGAAAGCTTTGTTACTCGAAATGCAGTGTGACGGAATGAGGATGTCCGTTTAGCTAGATTGCATATTTACATTGAGAGAAATAAGGAGAGATAGTATGAGCGCAATGAACACACTTAAGAAATTCGGACTGGAACAGGCATTCAACTATGTTTATAAAGATCCGGATAAGAATTTTATCAAGATCATGGACTGGGCAGATAAATTTTCCGGTGGTGGATTTCCTACACAGAGAGCAATGATCCGCGAAGCCATTTCTAATCCGGAACATCCGTATTATCCGTTTATTCATAGATTGGTAACTGATATTGATCCGCATGTTATGAAAACTCTGGTTGCAAACTTTTTTATCAATGCAAATCTTGCAGGCTGGAAGAAACAGGATGAATGCCGTGAGAAATATGGCTGTAATATCCCGTGGGCGATCCTTCTTGACCCAACAAGTGCATGTAACCTGCACTGTACAGGATGCTGGGCAGCAGAGTATGGAAACAAGCTGAACCTCACCTACGATGAGATCGATGACATCATCCGCCAGGGTAAGGAGCTTGGCGTTTATATGTATTCCGTCTTTGCGAGAAACATAATGACTGTATCTTCCTTTCCTTCACAAATGCAACACTGATCGATGAGGATTTTGCAAATGATATGCTTCGGGTAGGAAACTTTGTTCCTGCGATCTCACTGGAAGGATTTGAGACTGCAACAGATGGCAGAAGAGGAAATGGTGTATACCAGAAGGTTATCAAGGCCATCAATCTTCTCAGAGAGAAGAAGCTTGTATTTGGTATCTCTGCATGTTATACGAGTGCAAATTTCGAGTCTATCACATCAGAGGCATTTTACGACAGCCTGATCGATCTTGGAGCGTACTTTATCTGGTATTTCCATTATATGCCGGTTGGAAATGATGCAGCACCGGAGTTGCTTCCTACTCCTGCACAGAGAAGAGAAACCTATGAGCGTATCCGTAAATACCGTGCAACAAAGCCGTTGTTTGCCATGGATTTCCAGAATGATGCAGAGTTTGTGGGAGGATGTATTGCAGGCGGCCGTCGTTATCTGCATATCAATGCAAATGGTGATATCGATCCATGTGTATTTATCCATTATTCTGATTCCAATATCCGCGAGAAAACACTTCTGGAAGCACTGCAGTCTCCGATGATGATGGCATATCATGACGGACAGCCGTTTAATGACAATATGTACCGCCCATGCCCGATGCTTGAAAATCCACAGAAGCTGAGAGAAATGGTAGAAAAATCCGGAGCACATTCCACAGATCTTCAGTCACCGGAGAGTGCAGAGCATCTCTGTGCAAAATGTGACCGGTATGCTGAAAACTGGAAACCGGTAGCAGAGGAAATGTGGAAGGAAGATCAGGAGAGAAAGGCAGCGAAGAAAGTCTGCTGATCCTGAAACTTAAAAAAACAGAACTTATGAAAGAGCACGGTACCGGAAACAGGTGCCGGTGCTCTTTTTTTGAAAACGGAGTGATCAGACCATGAAAAAAATGATTGATAACATCAGAAAATATCTGCCCGTGGTGTTTCTTTTTGTGCTGCTTTTTTTCTGCATCCGTTACAGAAAGGATCTGTCTGTGGAAAAGATCCTGCGCTATACACCGAAGGAACCTGTTAAGGCAGCATTACTTATGCTTGTGTTTTACGCCGTGAAAAGTGTCTCCTTTGTATTCCCCATTGCAGTTCTGCAGCTGGCTGTAGGACATCTGTTTTCTACAGGAACTGCACTTCTGGTGAACTTTCTGGGAAGAGCAGTTACACTGGCAATTCCTTACTGGATGGGACGTTTTTCCGGCTCTTCCATGGTGGAGAATCTTACTTCCAAATATCCGAAGCTGAAAACAGTGGTGGATTACCAGAACGGAAATCCTTTGTATATTTCTTTTTTTATGAGAACGCTGAATTTTTTGCCCGGGGATGCAGTGAGTCTGTTTCTGGGTGCGGTGAAGATCCCATTTGGAATATATATGCTGGGCGGGATGCTGGGAACACTTCCGGGAGTTATCCTTGCCACGATATTTGGAGCAAATATCAAGAATCCCGGATCACCGGCATTCTGGCTCTCCGCGGTACTTCTTGTGATGATCAGTGTATTCTCGATCCTGATACATAGATATATTTCCGGAAAGAAAAAATAAAAGGGCTTTCTCCTTACTGCTTTTACTGTGAAGAAAAATGTAGTATAATGCAGACAGTAAAGAAAAGAGGGGAAGGAACATGGGGATAGATCATAACAAAAGATTAAAGGAACATTTATATTATTACAGTGCAAGAATCAGCCGGGATATATCAAATCTGATCAAGTGGCTGGTTCTTGCTGTCGTTACAGGATGTATCGTAGGAGCTGCCAGCACACTGTTTTCTTTTACGTTGAAGGCAGTAACCGGTTACCGAAAGGCTCATGAATGGATTTTTCTTTTGCTGCCATTGTCCGGACTTGTCATTGTATTTCTGTATGAGAAGCTTGGAAAAGAGGATGGAGGGACCAATCAGGTTCTTTCTACCGTGCGTTCCAGAGATGATGTGCCGATCCTTTCTGCACCACTGATCTTTATCACAACGGCACTGACTCATCTTACCGGTGGTTCTGCAGGACGTGAGGGGGCAGCGATCCAGCTTGGAGGAAGTATTGCCAACCAGCTTGGAAGATGGATCCATCTGGACGAGGAGGACCGTCATGTAATTGTCATGTGCGGCATGAGCGCGGCGTTTTCAGCACTGTTTGGAACACCGATGGCAGCGGCAGTTTTTGCGCTGGAAGTGGTCAGTGTGGGCGTGATGTATTATGCAGCACTGATGCCGTGTATGATCGCATCGCTGGTTGCCTCCGGATTTGCGGCAGGAATGGGAGTCACGCCGGAGAGCTTTCATGTGACGGATATTCCTGCGCTTACCATAGAAAGCGGACTGAAAATGGGCGTTGTGGCACTTGGATGCGCAGTTGTCAGTATTGTATTTTGTATTGCACTGAATGGCGCTGCAGGCTTGTATGGCAAATGGTTTAAAAATAAATATCTTCGTGTGGTGGTTGGAGCATGCCTGGTCATTGCAGTCACCTTTATACTGAGAACAAATGAATATATGGGAGCCGGTGCAGAGCTTATTGAAAAAGCGGTGGAAGACGGACAGGCGGATACGTTTGCTTTTTTCTGGAAAATGGTGCTTACTGCACTGACTATGCGTGCAGGATTCTGTGGGGGAGAGATCGTACCTTCTTTCTGCATTGGAGCCACCTTTGGCTGTGTGATGGGAAATCTTATGGGAATTTCTCCGTCAATCTGTGCTGCCTGTGGAATGGCAGCAGTTTTCTGCGGTGTGACCAACTGTCCGATCACTTCGATTCTGATCGCTTTTGAAATGTTTGGATTTAAAGGAGTCTCCTTCTATCTGATCGCAGTATCTATCAGCTATGCAGCATCTGGATATTATGGCCTTTATAAGGATCAGACCATTGTGTATTCCAAATATAAGGCAAAATATGTGAACCGGCATACCAGATTCTGATATAGAGTGAAATGTGAAGGGCGTGTGTATACCGGCATAATATCTTATGGAATACCGCATGGACATGACAGGAAAATATCTGGACATCTGCGGAAATCTGATGTAATATATTAAACGTTAGTATTTACAGAAAGGCAGATTTTGAGGTATGGAAGAGAAGATTCTTGATTTTATCATGGAGTATGCACAGGAGAATGAGGGAGTTCCGTTTCAGGTGATCGAGGAGAATTTTAATATCGTTATGGATGATAAGCTGAAAGATATCATCAGCGATGCGATCTGGGACAGAGATAATGTTTCTGATGTGATCATAGAAAGTGACCGCTATGTGATCACCTGTTTTGAAGATTAATGAGGATATCTGTGACCGTTACGGTAATGGAATTAAGAA
>QWCN01001813.1_pt1 | contig 35633 bp, 25 predicted proteins | sample 1972711 | NCBI WGS metagenome assembly QWCN01 (sample SAMN09866707, study PRJNA288562) | Human gut metagenome isolate term1_stool, whole genome shotgun sequencing... | isolation source: gut | host: Homo sapiens | place: USA: California
CGGTAACTCCTATTCCCTCCATAAGCTCGCCATATATACGCTCCGTATATGTCATCGCATTGAGCTTTGCATTTGTCCTGTTCTGCTGTTCCTGACTCTTGCCGACTACATATATAGCGCCGATTAACGCACACATGCCCAATATAAATACCACTGCCGGAATAATGAATCTCTTTTTTAGCTTTTTCATTTGTATCACTTTCTAAAATCAATGTCTATCTGTTCTATATGATTTTAATATTATAGCTTTACGATAAGAAAATGTCTATAAATTTACTTAGTTCATATCAATATTTTTCAGTTGCTCACCCGCTCGAGGAGGCAAATACTTTCTACATGCGTCGTATGAGAAAACTGATCAAATGCCTGCCACTTCATGAGTTCATACTTCTCTTCACAGAGTATCTTCAAATCCCTTGCCAATGTTGCCGAATCGCAGCTCACATATACAATCCTCTCCGGTGACATCGCAAGCATTGTGTCCAGGCACTTCTCATCACAGCCCTTTCTTGGCGGGTCAACGACTATCACATCCGGGCGAAGCATATCTGTATGTCCGGTGGATGCTGTATCATCAGTGATATTCTCTTTTTTCTTTGCATTCTCATAAAACTGTGGCAGCACCTCCTCAGCCTTTCCTACGAAAAACTGTGCATTTGTGATGCCATTGAGCTTCGCATTGTTTTTGGCATCCTCGATTGCCTGAGGCACTATTTCCACTCCGTACACCTGCTTTGCCTTCTGTGACAAAAAGAGCGATATGGTACCGATACCACAGTAGAGATCCCAGACATTTTCATTTCCTGTGAGCCCTGCAAATGCAAGTGCTGTGCTGTAGAGCTTTTCTGTCTGCTTCGGGTTTACCTGATAGAACGACTGTGGCGAAATCTGATATGTGATGCCTGTCCCCTGTGGTGTGAAATCAGGGTAAGAAAGCAGATGGATGGTGTCCTCAATATATGGTCTGCCCCATATGCAGACTGTCTTTTTGCCGAGGATGACATTTGTGTTTTCCTTGTTGATATTGTAAGAAATCGAAGTCATTCCATCGATTTTTGAGAGTCTTTCGCACAGTATATCTGCTGCATTCCCGGCTCGGCGTTTTGCTTCAAGACTGTCCCCATTTATCACAAGACACACCATAATCTGCTTTGATGTAAATCCATATCTGATAAGCACATGGCGCACGAGCCCTTTGTGTGTGTTCTCGTCATACGGCGTGATGCCACACTCATTCATCCATTCCTTTATGATATCCAGTATCTCTTTGTTTTGCGGCACCCCAAGCCTGCAGTCCTCAACTGGGATGATATTGTGGCTTCGCGATGCATAAAAGCCTGTCACTATATTGCCATCCCTGTCATATCCCACCGGAAACTGTGCCTTGTTGCGGTAGCGATATGGATTGTCTGCGCCAACAGGCGGCTGCATTTTACTGTCCAGCTTTGCCTCGGAAAATCCACCTATACGCATGAGATTGTTGCGCACCTTATTATTTTTAAATTCAAGCTGCTTTTCATAAGAGAGCGCCTGTATCTGGCAGCCGCCACACCTCTTGTGCAGCTCACATTGCGGCTCAACGCGAAAAGTGGAAGGGGTCTTAATCTCTTCCACTCTTGCGTAGCCATAGTTTTTCTTTAATTTTGTTGCGCGGGCTGTTATAACGTCACCAATCAGTGCATCCTTTACGAAAAAGGTCATGCCATCATAATGTCCGATACCCTCGCCATCTGTTCCCATATCTGTTATTTCAAGTTCAAATATGTCATTTTTTTTCATGCTTTTCTCTTCTTTATTATATATATAATTACTCTTTATAATGTTTGTATCCGGTGCAAGCTTTCACACCAAAAATCACACCATAGCTATATTTAATATCGTCCGCTTTTTACACACTTGTTCTGCGGAAATTTGTCTCCATAAATCTGTTGTAGCCCTGCCACTTTGTATCGTTTTCAGGCACATTTACAAGCAGCTCCCTGAATGTCTCCATCTTGGCATCTATGTTGTCTGCAAAGCTAAGTGCAAGTGCCTCGACAAGTGCCGGCTTTTTCGGAGAGCCAAACTCAAGCTCGCCGTGGTGGGCAAGTATGCAGTGCTTCAGCTCGTTTGCGAGCACTACCGGGAAGCCGTCGATGCTCTTAATCGCATCGCCTACCCACTCTGCACCAATCATGATATGTCCGAGGAGCTGACCAGCGTCTGTATAGTCATTCTCCGGGAAAGTAGAAAGCTCCTTTAATTTTCCGATATCATGGAAAATAGCTGCTGTAAGAAGCAGGTCACGGTTTAAGACCGGATACATTTTTGCAAAATAATCACAGTTCTTCGTCACACCGAGTGTATGCTCCAAAAGACCTCCTACAAAGCCGTGGTGCACGCTCTTTGCGGCTGAATGGAACTTGAAACGGCGCTCAAACTCCTTATTGTCAAAAAAGCTATGTAAGAGCTGTGACAGGTATTGATTCTTTACAGAGCCGATAAAGCCCATGAGTTCCTTATACATGACCTCGACATCCTTATCGCTGACCGGCAGATAATCCGCAGGGTCATATTCTCCCTCGTTCACCTTTCTCGCACGCTTTATGGAACACTGCAAATTGCCCTGAAAGCTTGTGATATCACCGGTTATGGCTATGTAATCCATTGCATCAAATTCCTCAATGCCTACTGAGCCCACATCCCATATCTTGGCATCCAGCGTGCCTGTCTTATCCTGCAGGATAACATTGTCATAAGGCTTTCCGCTTTTGGTCATGGCTGTCTGCTTGCTCTTGCATAAAAAAATCTCATTGATTCTCTCTCCCTCGCGGAGAGTTGAAATATACTTCATATATCCTCCTAATTTCGGCTAATTCATCACTCCGATTTTCACCTGACAGGTAATCTCCGTGTAGCCGTTGCTTCCTTTTCTCTTTACTTTCAGATTGCAGGTATCCTCAGGCTTTTGCTTCATAAGCTGTGTGTTGTACGCGGACACATTCGACACCTCTGTATTGTTTACCGCAACTATCACATCTCCGCTTTGAAGCCCCGAGACAAATGCCGGTGAATCCATGGTAACCTGCTTTATATAAACACCCTTTGGGATGTTATATCTGTTTGCTATTTTTTCTGTAACTGTAGTACAGGTGATGCCTATGTACGGCACATCTGCGCCGCTTTCGAGCTTTTCAATGACAGGTGACAGGTCGCTTATGCTGACAGCCGTGAGCGTATTGTTTTCCTCCGCCGGATTGAAATCCTGCAGCGAAAGCCCTATGACCTGACCATCTGTATTAATCAGTATACCGCTCTGCAACTTGTTGCTTGCAATATCTGTGGTGAGCACCGAGTAATTGTTGTCCTGCGCCGACAGCTCGTTGGTTGTTGACGTTACAAGACCTGTGAGAATGGCATAGTTTGCCTCAAGCGCAATGACAGATGCTCCTCTTGAAACAATATTTGAATTACCAAGCTCCGCAACCGCTATAGCCCTTATTGTGGCGTCGTCCAGAAGCGACTTATCCACGGAAATGATTGCTATACCTGTATTGCTGTCATACTTGACCAGCGCAGCATCAGCCATCATGTCGTTTACAAAGGTTACACTAAGCTTATCCGCCTTATCCACTACATTTTTCTCTGTCAGAATGATTAGCTGCTTTCCATTGTCCCTCAGTATCACTCCCACTCCCTGACCCTCGGTCTCATAGGAATTGTTGAAAATATCAGTGGCATCTGTCACACCCGTGACTCCTACTACAAATCTCGTGGCCGAAACGCCCACTCTGTAGAGCTGGTTCTGCACTGCCTGATAATCTGCGAGTGTAGGCTGGTAGGTCTGCAAAGACGGCTCCGAAGAAGTGCCGGACTCTGTGCTTTGTGTACCATTTTCACTATATGCATCACTGCTGTCATCTATGCCTGACTGCTGTGTGGCTGTCTGCACATCATTATTATTTTTTCCATCTGAAGCTTTTTTTGATTGTCTGTTGATAACCGGCAGAAATATAGCAAAAACAATGCTTGCAGCCACTGCAAATGCAACTCCGCAGAGTGCTGCTGTGCCAGCTTTTTTTGCAAGTCTTTTTTTATTCAGCGGTTTATCCTTTATCTTTTCTCTGATAAATTGCTCCATATTGTCACCCTGATTAGATGTCTTTAGTTACTATCTTACATTATATTCTGAATTATATTGCGTTGCAACCATATTTTTTGAGTACGGGCTTGTGGCATGCACCCGCCGGACTGCTGCACTGCTCCCAACAGTGCGAATAGCGCAGTGGCTTAGATACTGTAGGATTATGCTCATAACACAGAAATGCCACGGCATGGATGCCGGGGCAAGGAGCTATCGAGCCATGGAAGGCGAGTAGCGACGGTTTCGTCATGTATAGAAAAAGTAAATGCATAATCCATACAGAATCTTAGTCACGCAGCGTAGCACCGTTGGGAGCAGTGCAGCAGTCCGGCGGGTACATGTCGCAAGCCCTTACTTTTTGGCTCGTTTAACAAACTGGTTTGTTATGTATTAAACTTTATGTTATCATCTTGTAATTATCATTTAATACATATTTATTATGGTTTTTTTGAAGATTTTCAGCTATAATATGATAAGCTATACAGTAAATATGAATTTAATATTCAACTACCAAAATATAAGGATATAGAAATGAATAAAAAAGTTTACAAAACATTGGAATATAACAAAATCCTCACCATGCTAAGCAGCTACGCAGCATGTGATGAGACAAAGAAGCGGTGTCTTTCGCTTGAGCCTATCACCGATTTATACGAAATCAGACATCTGCAGACCACCACTGCCGATGCTCTAAGCCGCCTGTATAAGGACAGCGGAGTGTCCTTCGTTGGCATACACAATGTACATGCTTCCCTAAAGAGGCTTGATATCGGTGGTGCACTGAATACGACCGAGCTTCTTCGCATCTGCAGTCTTTTGGAGGTTGCAAAGCGCGTGAAGGCTTATGGCAGAAGCGCCATGGATAATGAGAAACAGGATTCACTCTCCGGTCTGTTTTCAGGGATTGAACCGGTTTCTGCGCTCTGCGACGAGATTAAGAGGTGCATTTTATCTGAGGAAGAGATTGCCGATGATGCGAGTCCTGAGCTTTTTAAGATAAGAAAGAGCATACGCGGCATGAACGACAGAATCCATGCGCAACTCACCAAGCTCATGAACAACAGCACAACGAGGACATATCTGCAAGATGCGGTTGTGACCATGCGCGACGGCAGATATTGTCTGCCTGTAAAGGCTGAGGCAAAGGGCAATGTACCCGGCATGATGCACGACCAGTCATCTACCGGCTCTACCCTTTTTATCGAGCCGATGGCTGTCGTCAATTTGAATAACGAGCTCAAGGAGCTTTTCATAAAGGAGCAGGAGGAGATTGAAAAAATCCTTGCAGCGCTCAGCGACAAGGTTGCCATGAATGCAGCTGCTTTGGAGCAGGACTATGAGATTCTTTCAGAGCTTGACTTCATTTTTGCAAAGGCAAATCTGGCTAAATCATATAACGGTGTGGCACCGGAGTTCAACACCGAGGGGCATATCAATATCAGAAAGGGCCGTCATCCTCTTTTGGACGCTAAAAAGGTGGTCCCTATAGATGTACGGCTCGGCGAGGACTATAAGCAGCTCATCATCACCGGACCAAACACCGGCGGTAAAACGGTTTCACTAAAGACTGTCGGACTTTTGACTCTCATGGGTCAGGCAGGTCTTCACATTCCTGCGGCTGACAGGTCAAAGCTCGCCATCTTTGAGGACGTCTTTGCGGATATAGGCGATGAGCAGAGTATTGAGCAAAGTCTCAGTACCTTCTCGTCTCACATGACCAATATCGTAAAAATTCTTGAAAAAGCTGACGACAGAAGCCTTTGCCTGTTCGATGAGCTCTGCTCGGGAACCGACCCGACAGAGGGTGCGGCACTTGCCATCTCAATTTTAAACAGACTGCACCAGTATGGTGCCATCACCATGGCCACCACACACTACAGTGAGCTGAAGGTGTATGCACTTTCCACAGACGGTGTGGAAAATGCCTGCTGTGAGTTCAATGTGGAGACTTTAAGCCCTACCTACCGCCTGTTAATCGGTATTCCGGGAAAGAGTAACGCATTTGCAATCTCATCAAAGCTTGGTCTGGACGAAAGCATCATCGAGGATGCAAAAAGCAGGATTAATGATAACGACCTTGATTTTGAGGATCTGATTGCAAGCCTCGAGTCACAGCGACAAACCATCGAAAAGGAACAGCTTGAAATCAACAGCTACAAGGCCGAGATTGAAAAGCTCAAGAAACAGCTCGAAGAGAAAAACGAGCGCATAGACAAGAGCAAAGACAAGATTTTACGTGAGGCAAATGAGGAAGCCTACAAGATACTACAGGATGCAAAGGAGCTCGCCGACAAAACCATCCGCAATTTCAACAAATACGGACAGGGACAGGCTCCTATGAGCCAGATGGAAAAGGAGCGCTCTGCCCTTCGTGACAAGATGAATGACAAGGAAAAGAAGCTGTCAGACATCAAGAAAAACACTGCCAAGGCAAATCACAAGGCGCCTAAGAAGCTGCGCATCGGTGATTCTGTGCTTGTGCTATCCCTCAATCTGAAGGGAACTGTCCACACTCTGCCAAATGCCAAGGGCGATTTGTATGTGCAGATGGGTATACTGCGCTCGCTGGTTAATATTAATGATCTCGTGCTCTTAAACGACGATGTCTCTCCTGCCAAGAAGTACGGTGGCAGCGGAAGTAAGATAAAGATGAGCAAATCAATGTCAGTTTCATCAGAAATCAACCTGATTGGAAAGACTACGGATGAGGCACTTGCTCTCTTGGATAAATACCTAGACGACGCATATATCGCTCATCTTTCATCAGTGCGCATCGTCCACGGCAAAGGCACCGGTGCACTGCGAAAGGCTGTGCATGGACTCCTTAAGAGGACAAAAACTATTGCGGAATACCATCTCGGTGAGTTTGGTGAGGGCGATGCCGGAGTAACCATCGCAACCTTTAAATAACGACAATTTACTTTTACGGAATATAAATAATTTTTAAGAAGGAGATTAGAAATGGCTGTTAAACAGAAAATACTGATAGTAGACGACGACAACAATATAGCAGAGCTTATATCTCTATATCTGACCAAGGAATGCTATGACACCAAAATCGTAAATGATGGTGAGCAGGCTCTTATCGCGTTTGAGCACTACAAGCCAAACATGCTTCTTTTGGACCTCATGCTTCCGGGCATAGACGGCTACCAGGTATGCCGTGAGATACGTGCAAAGTCCGATGTGCCGATTATCATGCTCTCCGCAAAGGGCGAGGTATTTGACAAGGTTTTAGGCCTGGAGCTTGGCGCCGACGACTATATACTCAAGCCCTTTGACTCAAAGGAGCTTGTGGCAAGAGTCAAGGCCGTGCTCAGACGTTTCCAGCCTGCAAAGCCGGAGGCCTATGCTTCCGTAGATATCAAGTGTGTGGAGTACCCGGGGCTTATTGTCAATCTGTCCAACTACTCTGTCACTTATGACGGACAGCAGATTGATATGCCGCCAAAGGAGCTTGAGCTATTATATTTTCTTGCCTCATCTCCAAATCAGGTGTTTACAAGGGAGCAGCTTCTGGACAACATATGGGGCTATGAATATGTCGGCGACACCCGCACTGTCGATGTGCATGTAAAGCGTCTCCGCGAGAAAATCAAGGACAAGCCAACCTGGCGCATCGCAACTGTCTGGGGCATCGGATACAAGTTTGAGGTAAAATAAATAATGAAGCATACCATCTACACTAAGCTGTTAATCAGCTATCTGATTTACGGTGTCATCGCTTTTTTCATTATATGCACCTTTACACAGCATCTCACCACAGACTATATTGAAAAGCAGGAGGCATCCAATCTCTACAGGGAAGCATCCATCATTGCAGGTGATTACGCCGCCGAATACTTTGGCTCATCCATGTCGCTTAGCGATTTCCAGAATCACATGAAAATCGTAGCCGACTATATGGATGCCAAGGTATGGGTGGTCAGCCCTGACGGTGAGCTGCTCATGGACTCAGATGATCCGTCAATAGGCATTGATACCCTAAATGACAGTTCTAAGCCTGTAGTGATAAATGGCTTTGATGTCACCGATTTTGGCAGCAACAACTATATGATTGGAGATTTTTACGGCTCCTTCAAGCATAAGATGCTGTCCGTATTTTCCCCGGTAAATGTCTCGTACCAGAATATCGGCTACATAGTCATTCACAAGCCAATGAGCCATATCACTGCAGGTGTAAACGGTTTTATGAATATCTCCTTTTACACTGTAGCGCTCATTTTTGCTTTTGCATTTGTTCTGCTTGTCATTATGAGCCGCTCTATTTACCGTCCTATCTCCAAAATCACAAAGACCGCAAAGAAGTATGCAAAGGGTGATTTCACTGCCCAGATTGATGTACATTCCAATGACGAAATCGGCTATCTGGCAAACACACTCAACTACATGGCAACGGAACTTGATACGCTTGAGGAGGATCAGCGCAAGTTTGTTTCCAACGTGTCACACGACTTCCGCTCCCCTCTTACCTCGATAAAGGGCTACGTGGAAGCCATGCTGGACGGAACCATCCCTGTTGAGATGCAGGATAAGTATTTAAATATCATACTTTTTGAAACCGAGAGGCTTAATAAGCTCACCAAGAGTCTTATTGATCTGAACCAGTTCGGTCATCACGGCATACACCTGGATATTGCTGATTTTGACATCAATACAATGATCCGCACGACAATCCTCACCTTCGAGGGTAAATGCAGTGAAAAGGGCTTAAGCTTTGACCTGCTGCTCACCGGAAAAGAGCTTTTCGTGCGCGGTGATATGGTCAAAATCCAGCAGATTCTTTACAACCTGATAGACAACGCTGTGAAGTTTTCAAATAATGATTCGAGTATCAAGATTGAGACGAGTATCAGAAATGAAAAGGTGTTTATATCAGTAAAGGATCACGGTATCGGTATACCAAAGGACAGCCTTTCAAAGATCTGGGAGCGCTTCTACAAGAGTGATTTATCCCGCGGAAAGGATAAGCGCGGTACGGGACTTGGCCTGTCTATAGTTAAAGAAATCGTGCAGGCGCATGGTGAGAATATAAATGTGATAAGCACTGAGGGTGTGGGAACTGAGTTTATATTTACGCTGCCGCTCAGCAAAAAAGAAGGGTGAGGCGCAGCTCATCAAATGATTGGTGGTGGTGGGCGCCTCGCTTTTTAGGTTGTGAGGCTGCCGGCATAGCACACAGTATATTCCTCAGGAAAATGTGAAGTCAGCCGCGGTTCTTTATCCGGACAGGTTACGATTTTATTTATGTTTTCTTTCTTCTTTAATTTATGGAACTCCGCGGCAGTTCACATTTTTCTTCGGAACACACCGTGTACTCTCCGGCTAATTCAGGTTTACGAGCGAGGCGCTTTGCTACCTTGCATTCTGGCAGTGCCGGACTTATTTCACTGGCGTGAAATTTTGTCCGGCACTTTTTTCTTCTTAAATTTGAAGCTCATTTCACTGATGTGAAATGAGCTTTATTTAGTAGTTATATATTGTTTATAAATAAACATTCTGAGCCGCCTTGAAAACACAAGAAAAACTGATTTTAAATAATTACGTTTATATCATATTTTATGGTTCGTATTTGCTGCCGGCCGGGTCGGTTACTGTGTAGTCGCCGCCGGATATGTCGGCTGTGGTTTCAAAGTCTGTGATGTCCTGATTTACGGTACCATCGAACAGGTCATATGTGAAGGTGTAGCCCTGTGCCGATACTGCTTTGACATATATTTTGATATTGCTTGCAGCTGTGACAGGGATTAAGTCTTCGATTTTGACTGTGCCTTCGAGGCTATGGAGCTTACCATCGTCCTCTTTTGAGGCATCTGAGATATCATTTTCCGTGTTATTCTTTGAGCCATCTTTTTTGGCATCATCCTTCCGGCTTAAGGCGGATGTGATTGAATCTGTGTCCGCAGAGTCTGCACTGTCTGTGCCGTTTTCTGCCAACAACTGTCGGATATCGTATGTCTTTAGCTCTGTATCTGAGCTTGCAACTACGAGCTGCACACTGTTAAAGTCAAAGTAATCATTTCCCATGACCGCTACATCTACATCTGTGCCAAGCTTTATGCTGCCATTGTCAAAGGTTGGTTTATCGGCAAGTATGCCGGATGCTACATTTTTGAACACTGATGTCACACCTTCAAACTCATCGAGCACCTCTGTGCTTCTCTTATTTCCGTCAACAAACAGAAATGTCACATTGCCTGCATAGTCCTCAGACAGTGGAAGTGTGGCCTCGCCCGTATACTTGATGCCGTTTAGCTCGAGCGGTATCTCGTTTGTACCGAAAAATACACTGGTTTTTGTATCCTCTGTGTACTCCTTTGGCACCACCGAGACAGAGACTGTGTATGTCATATCAGTAAAGTCTGCACTTTTTAAGGAAATATCCCAGTCTGTTATGAGGCTGGCCTCCTCCTCAAGGGTGGACTTGATATCATCCTGCATGGTCTGCACATCGGAAAGTATCACCGATGTGTTGTCTGAGGTGTATGACATCTGTGTCTCGAGCTTTTTTATCCTGTTATTAAGCAATACTGCCCCCGCAATAAGTGCGGCAAGCAGTATTATGGTAATCGCATTGAAAATATTTTTTTTCAAATTCATATTATAGTGTTATTCCTCATCTTCCTCTGCAGCTACAGCTATTCCAAGCTCATCAAGCTGCTTTGGATCTACAGTTCCGGGTGCCTCTGACATGAGGTCCGAAGCGTCCTTTACCTTAGGGAATGCAATAACCTCCTTGATATTGTCTGTATGCAGCATATGCATGCAGATACGGTCAACACCGAAGGCAAGTCCTGCGTGTGGCGGTACACCATATGAGAATGCATCAAGCAGGAATCCAAACTGCTCATGTGCACGCTCCTTTGTGAAGCCAAGCACCTCAAACATCTTCTCCTGGATGTCATCCTGATGGATACGCACTGAGCCTCCACCGAGCTCTGTACCATTGAGTACGATATCATATGCCTTTGCACGAACTGCGCCCGGATCTGAGTCTATCTTGTCCCAGTCCTCCTCCATAGGCATAGTGAATGGATGATGCATTGCCATAAATCTGTTTTCCTCATCAGACCACTCAAGGAGTGGGAACTCTGTTACCCAGAGGAAATTGTACTTGTTCTCATCAATCAGGCCAAGCTCAGCTCCGAGCATGAGACGAAGCGCTCCAAGTACATTCCATACGATTTTATTCTTGTCTGCTGCGAAAAGGAGTAAATCTCCCGGCTTTCCGTTCATCTTTGCAACAAGTGCATCAAGCTCAGCTTCTGTCATAAACTTGGCAAATGATGACTTGTATGTGCCATCCTCATTGATGCACAGATAAGCAAGTCCCTTTGCTCCACAGCCCTTTGCGTGCTCTACAAGCTTGTCAATCTTCTTACGAGGCATCTTTGCCTGTCCCTCTACATTGATACCGCGAACAGAGCCACCGTTTTCAAGAGCTCCTGTGAATACTCCAAAGCCACAGTCCTTTACCACTTCCGAAACATCGCAAAGCTCCATACCAAAGCGTGTATCAGGCTTGTCAGAACCAAATCTGTCCATAGCCTCCTGCCAAGGCATACGCTTAAACGGAATCTCAACATCCACATTTATGACCTCTTTAAAAAGGTGCTTTAACAGTCTCTCATTTACCTCGATTACATCATCGATATCTACGAATGAAAGCTCCATATCTGCCTGTGTAAACTCAGGCTGTCTGTCTGCACGCAGATCCTCATCACGGAAGCATCGTGCAATCTGGAAATATCTGTCATAGCCTGAAGCCATCAGAAGCTGCTTAAAGAGCTGTGGTGACTGTGGAAGCGCATAAAAATGTCCGTGGTGTATACGGCTTGGCACGAGATAGTCTCTGGCGCCCTCCGGTGTAGACTTGCAAAGGATTGGTGTCTCTATCTCCAAAAAGCCCTCGTTTGCCATAAAGTCACGCATCACGCGAAGCACATTGCTTCTGAGCATGAGATTTCTCTGGATATCAGGACGGCGAAGATCCAGATAACGGTATTTAAGTCTGATGTCCTCGCTGGTCTTTGAATTCTCCTCAATCTGGAATGGAGGTGTCTGTGCCTCTGAAAGCACTCTGATTGATGTAGCGATAACCTCGATATCACCTGTCTTTAAGTTCTCATTGACAGCAGCTGTTCTCTTCTGGACAGTTCCCTCAACTGCGATGACGAACTCACTTCTTAAGGTGCCTGCCTTTTCAAAGCCCTCTGCACCTACATTTTCCTCACCGAATACTATCTGAAGTATTCCGCTTCTGTCTCTTAAATCTACGAAAATGAGACTTCCTAAATTTCTTCTCTTCTGTACCCAGCCCATGACGGTGACCTTCTCACCGATATTGGCATTTGATACCTCTGTACATCTATGGCTTCTATGTAAGCCCTGCATTGATTCTGCCATTTTATACTCCTTATATTTCTACTATATATTTATTCTAATAACTGTTTGGTACCGCTGCTACACAGCTAAACTGCTGCTTATCAGATTCCTATCTGTTAAAGAACTCAACAAACTCCTCGTAGCCCTCTTTCATAAGCTGCTCCTTCTGGAATTTCTTGTTCTTGTTCATGCGCACAACAAGCACCTGCTGTCCGTTTGCTCTTGCGTCTTTTGCCTGGTTCATGACATCAACAAGCTTGTCTGCCGGATATTTCTTCTCAACCAGATAAGCCACCTTCTTTGGACTCTCAGGAATCTTGAAGCCGCTCTCCATGAGAAGCAGGATAATTCTCTCAAAACCGATTGAAAAACCACAGGCAGGTACATCATTTCCGGTGAACTTTCCAATCATCTTGTCATATCGTCCGCCACCGCCACAGGCTGCGCCAAGCTCAGGCATTGATATCTCAAAAATAGTTCCTGTGTAGTAGCTCATTCCACGAACAAGTGTAGGGTCAAATACGAGCTCAAACTTTGCTCCCTTTGTGGCATTAACAGCAGTAGCTATCTCTGTCATATTTGTAACCACTTCTTCGTCTAAATATTCACCGAGCTTTTCTGAAAGTATATTTACACCCTCAGTGACATCCCTTGTCTGCTCCAAAAGCTTGAACAAATCAAGATATTTGTCAATATTTTCCTGTGGGTAGCCATCCTGTGCAAGCTCACTTGCAACGCCTTCCACTCCTATCTTGTCCATCTTATCGAGTGTGATAAATACGCTGTCGTAATCCTCCTCAGCGAAACCACTGTAAGCAGCCATTGCCTTTAGGATTCTTCTCTCGTTGATTCTTATCTCAAAGTTCTCGAAACCGAGTCTGCCTATTGTGGTAGTGGTTGCTGTAATCAGCTCTATCTCTGCCAGATTGCTTGGCTCTCCGAGTATATCTATATCACACTGTGTAAACTGTCTGTAGCGGCCTCTCTGAGGTCTGTCTGCTCTCCACACACTGCCCATCTGAAGTGCCTTAAACGGCGATGGCAGGTTGTTGGCATTGTTTGAATAATATCTTGAAAGTGGCACTGTAAGGTCATAGCGCATTCCAAAGTCTACTACATCCGACTCTTCCTTTGCTGTCTCCAGATTCAGCTTCTCGCCTCTCTTCATTACCTTGAAGATCAGCTTCTCATTTTCTCCGCCCTGCTTGCTTGTGAGATTTGCTATATTCTCCATGCATGGTGTCTCTATCGGTGTAAATCCGAAGCTTCTATATGTATCCTTGATCACACTTGTCACATAATCACGGATTTCCATCTCTGCAGGTAATATATCCTTCATGCCGTTGACCGGCTTTTTGCTCAGTGCCATTTGGTTTCCTCCATCTATATTAAAATATTGAATTCATTAGCTATTCTATTATACTTTTCGGTTTTGCAATCGTCAAGGGTTACAGGGGATTTTGCTGTATGTGCTATAGGATGTACTACAGGACGGGCTGCAAGCCACGACATCGCCAGAGCACACGCATATGCTTTGCTTTCGCTACGCTTTGCCGCTAAGATACTGTACGGATTATGCTTTTTGTTCTTCTATGCTTGACGAAACCGTCGAAACGCGCCTTCCATGGCGCGGTTCTCCTTGACTTGCCCTCCATGGCAAGTCATTTCTGTGCTTCATGTGCATAATCCTACAGTATCTAAGCGGCTTCGCTATTCGCTCAATCAAATGCATATGCGTATACCCTGGCGGTGTCGTGGCTTGCAAATGCTAATGCACATCTACTGTGGTGGATTGCAAATTCCGCACGGAGACAAGCCCATGGATTTTGCTTCATCAAGCGTTACCTCTGTGTCACTCTTTTTCAAGGTCCGACAGCCCGCACGGTGATATTTCTTGCCGGTTGCTGTGATATGAACCATAGTCTCGCTGTTTGAGGAATCTGCAGCGCTATTTTCTGCTGCTGAGCTGTCTGAACCTGATGATGCACTTCCTGTTGTACTGCCTGAAGAGCCGGATTCTCCTGCCCCGCTTCCAGCGCTGCTCTGCGAACCTTCATTCTGCGGTGTATCCGTCTGAGCGCTCTGCTTCTGCGGAGTGGTGCCATCCAGCCAGCTGTCACCATTCTCATAGTTTATTCCGACTCCGGGCTGAACATTATAGCAATATACATTAAAAAGTATGCCGCCACCGTTATCCTCAACCGACTTTGCCTCTATGAGAACGCCGTTTGCAACTAGATTGCTGCCCGAGAACATCGGAGTCACTCTGTAAAGCACATGATTTCCTGTATTGTTTACATAATCCGCTACCAGATTCTCAAACGGCAGCATGCCCTCCACATTCAGGTATCTCGTACCGGTAATAAGATTCTTCGGATTGGCATTCTCGCCGGCAAGCTGATAGCCAATAAGATGACAGCGATTATATAAATACCTGTCCTTTATCACATCATACTTCACCGTATGCCAGCCTGATGGCTTTATCATGCCTATCTTGCCACGCTCCTCAGTCGGCATGATATCTCTGCAGATATTGGCATAAGCCACACCGCATCTGCCAAGTGAATCCAAATCACTGTAATTTTCAAAAGCAGTGGTAGTCATATCGCTGTCCGTAAAAAAAGGCTCATTATTGTTGACAGCCACATATGCCTTGCCATCATATGCCGGAATAGCATCGATGGAAACGTAGGAATTGTTGTTTACAAGATCCTCCTGTGGCCCATCCGCGTTATCCTTGCTGCCTAAAGCACCGGAAGAATCCTCACCTGCCACTACAGCTCCTGCGGCATGCCCGGCACCTTCAGTGCCGGATAAATCAGCGGAGGCACAGCCTGTAAAAATTGTAGCAATTGCAAGTAATTCACATAGTGTAATTGCAGCTGTTTTCCTTAACTTTAGCCATATGTTCATATAAAATCACTCTTTCTATCAATCGATTGATATTGGATTTTCCCTAATTACAATAAATTAAATAAATACTTAAATTACTAAACCTAATATACTTTTATTTCCTCACTTTATTTATTATAGCAAACATTTGTTTGTTTTTCAACCCTTGCTGTAAAGCTATGCATTTCACACTATTGGGGTATGTTAGCGACTTTCCCCGATAGTACGCGCCTATGTCGCGTAAACTAAAAAAAGGTTTCGAGCAAATACTCGAATCCTTATAAATACCAGCTTATTAAACTATCATTTAAGATTGCTCGATGATACTAACAACTCTTGAACTTCTTTTTAGAAAATATACACACAATCAAAACCTATATGTATATTTTCTAAAAAATAAAAAAGAAGCCAGACGCATCCAACTCTCTTAGGCATAGTCCGCAGACGTCCGCCGCAATTCTGTAATATTATGCCATAATGAAAACTTTTATGCAATAGCACTTTTAAAGTTTCCACAAATATTTTTGAAGTTACTGTTCACACCTAACAGTATGACCAGCGACGCTCTCCTAGGTGGATTACCACCACAGCGTAAGGGCCGTAAGCCCCGCCCGGCGTGGTGCACACGGACTCTCGTGAGAGCGCATAGCGAAGCTGTTTAGATACTGTAGGATTATGCCCATGAAGCACAGAAATCCGCAGCCATGGACGGCTGGGGAAGGCGTTATGCGCCACGGACGGCGCATAAAAGCCGGTTTCGTCGAGCATTGAAAACCCAAAAGCATAATCCGTACAGTATCTTAACAGCGCAGCGTAGCGAAAACGAGAGTCCGTGTGCACCACGACTGGGCGGAGCTTACGGCCCGAACTCAAAAAAGCCACCCCAGGCATAACACCCGGTGTGGCTTTTAATCATGTATTATGAAATTATGTGAATCACCTAATGTGAATCAACACTGCTATATTGCAGAACAAATCTACTCGCAAAGCTTAGAAAACTCATCCGCAACAAACTGAACCTTGGTTCCGATAATAACCTGAACAGAATTCTTGCCAGGCTTCATAACGCCTGCAACACCTGCAGATTTAATCTTCTTGTCATCAACCTGAGTAATATCCTTAACCTCAAGTCTAAGTCTTGTGATGCAGTTGTCAATGCTTGCAATATTGTCTTTGCCACCGCAGCCCTCAAGAATAGTCTTTGCTACTGCTGTGTAGTCATTGTTAGAAAGCACTGCCTTCTTCTCTGCCTCAACATCATCGTCCTCTCTACCAGGGGTCTTAAGATCCCATTTCTTGATAGCGAAATAGAATACAATGTAGAATACGATAAAAGCTGCGATTCCAAGAGGAATGATGAGCCATGTCTTTGCTGCAGCCGGAAGTGAAGATGAGAATAATAAATCCATCGCACCGGCTGAGAATGAGAAGCCTGCTCTAAATCCAAGAGCTACTGTAATCATTGTGAAAATACCATAAAGTAAAGCATAAATCACATAGAGAACAGGAGCAAGGAACATAAATGCAAACTCGAAAGGCTCTGTAACACCACAGATGAATGCACAGATAGCTGCAGAAGCAAGGATACCTATGGCAGCCTTTTTCTTAGCAGGCTTTGCGCACTTAACCATAGCAAGTGCTGCACCAGGAATACCAAACATCATACATGGGAAGAAACCTGACATGTACATTCCGAGGCTCCATGAAACATCCTTTGATGTCTCGCCTGCCCAGAAATGTTTGAGGTCTCCAAGTCCGATAGTATCGAACCAGAATACATTGTTTAATGCGTGGTGTAATCCTGTAGGAATTAACAGACGGTTCAGGAATGCATAGATACCTGCACCGACTACATCAAAACCAACGATTGCTTTACCGATAGATACAAGAGCACCGAAAAGTAATGGCCATACAAACAGTAATACTACAGATACAAGGATTGAAACAACACCTGCGATAATTGCTACGCAACGCTTGCCACTGAAGAATGACAGCCAGTCAGGAAGCTTTGTATCCTTAAATCTGTTGTAACACAAAGAACCAATAATACCGGCCAAGATACCAATAAATGGGTTTTGAATCTTGTCGAATGCAAGTGTCTTTGTAGCGCTGTCAGCGATAGATGGCATGATTGTGGTAACAAAGCCTGTAGACAGGAGTGTTGTCATCATCAGCCATGAAGCTAAAGCTGCAATACCGCCAGTACCGTCGTTCTTATCCGACATACCGACACCAACGCCGATTACAAAAAGGATGGCCATGTTGTCAATCAAAGCGCCCCCGGCTTTAACTAAAAACAGACCTATTAAATTTCGCGCACCTTCGATATCACCACCTTGCATGGTTGCAGGACATAAATAATATCCAATACCCATGAGGATACCACAGATAGGAAGCACCGCTACGGGAAGCATTAAAGCTTTACCCAGTTTTTGAAGAAATTTCATAAATTTCCCCTCCTTTACATTATGTATACTAAACTGGAGATACTCCAATAAAGTTCGTTATTATTATATAATTATATTCAAATCTACGCGAGACTTAAAATCTCATCACCGGCGGATACATTCCCCTCTTTGAGCATCTTTATCTCACTATAATCAGCAGTGTTGCCAATTAAAACCGGAGTAATGACATTAAGATCTGCTGCCTTAATCTGCTTCAGGTCAGCCTCCATCAAAAGGTCACCCTTCTTCACCTGATCACCAACGGAAATATGTGATTTAAAAGGATCACCCTTTAGTGTCACTGTATCAAGACCAATGTGCAAAAGCAACTCGACTCCCTGAGTGGTCGTCATGGTAAAAGCATGAAGCGTATCAAATACAGCTGTCACCTCACCATCCGCCGGAGCGTAAAACCTGCCCTCAGAAGGAATCACGGCCACGCCGTCTCCCAATATCTTCTCAGAAAAAGTAGGATCCGGAACCTCTGTAATAGGAACCACTCTGCCGTTGCACGGAGAACAGATCACCTTTCCCTTTGACTTATTCTTAAAAAAACCTAACATGATATCTCCTTTCCGTCGATATACACACTCACAATATCCAAATCATCATTGAGAAGCACAAAATCTGCTCTCTTTCCTGCAGAAATGCTGCCTGCTTCATCATAGATGCCAATCTCCTTAGCCGGATTGGCTGTAGCACACATAATTGCCTCCTCAAGCGGAATACCTGCCTGCCTTACTGTGAAACGCATACAATCCATCAGATTGGTTGCTGAGCCTGCAATTGTCCCATCATGGAGTGTGGCAAGCGGACCTCTGACCGTCACTGCCTGTCCACCGAGTGTATACTCGCCATCCTCAAGCCCTGTGGCTCTCATGCTGTCACTTATTAAAATCATGCGCTTCGCACCAAACATGGCAAATGTTGCCCTGATAACCGACGGGTGAATATGCACACCGTCACAAATGAGCTCTGCATGACACTTTTCTGAATCTCTCACAGCCCCGATAACTCCCGGATTCCTGTGATGAAGCGGTGGCATCGCATTATACAAATGTGTAGCATGGCTTGCACCATGCTCAATAGCCTCTACTGCGGTGTCATAATCAGCCGCTGTGTGTGCTATTGAAACCACAACACTTCCTCTTACCCTGTCTATAAATTCAATCGCCCCCGGCTCCTCCGGAGCAATATCTACAAGCTTTATCAAGCCATGGGCCGCATCCTGAAGTTCACAGAAATAATCATAATCACATCGCATGATATTCTCTGCCGCCTGTGCGCCCTTTTTAGAAGGACTGATAAAAGGTCCCTCCATATTGATACCTACAAGATGTGCACCACCATGATAAGTATAATCACCGGCATTTTTCATGACACTCAAAAGCTCATCCCTTTGAATGGTCATAGTAGCCGGACACACGCTCGTCACTCCGATAGAAGCCTCGTATGCTGTAATCACATCAAGCGCTTCTTTGGTGCCGTCACACATATCAGCTCCCTTGCATCCATGAAAATGAATATCCACAAGACCCGGTATCATGATAAGACCTGATGCATCTATAATCTCCTGCGGTGCGCTGTCATTAGCCGCGTCCGTGTCCGCTGTTCTCTCCAAAACACTGTCAAAACGGCCATCCTTAACGACAACATCACCTTGCATAAAGCTGCCATCCTCTGTAAATACCCTTGCATTTTTTATTATCATATACATGCACCTTCTCAACTAAAAAATATCTACAAACAACTCAGTGCAGCCTCATCCGCTACAAGCGTAACATCATTGTGCAGCTGTAATACAGAAGCCGGCACCTGTGGTGTAATCGGTCCAAAGAAAGCCTTGTGCACAATCTCTGCCTTATCCTCACCACTTGCAACAATAAGAATCTTCTTAGCCTGCATGATGGTCTTGATGCCCATCGTATAAGCCTGCTTCGGAACATCATCAGCCGATGCAAAGAAGCGCTTATTGGCCTCAATAGTAGACTCTGTCAGATTCACACAGTGTACCTGCTTGTCAAAAGACTCTCCCGGCTCATTAAAACCGATATGACCATTGTGTCCGATACCAAGAAGCTGTAAATCAACACCGCCAAGAGACTGAATCAGTTCTGTATAGCGCTTGCACTCCTTCTGTGAATCCGGTTCCATGCCGTTTGGCAGGTGAGTATTCTCAACCGGAATATTCACATGATCAAACAAATTCTGATGCATAAAATAATAGTAGCTCTGGTCATTCTCACGGCTTAATCCCTTGTACTCATCAAGGTTCACCGTCATAACCTCTGAGAAGTCCAAATCCCCCTTCTTGAACCACTCAACGAGCTGCTTATACAAGCCGATAGGTGTAGAGCCTGTAGCCAGTCCCAATACACAATTAGGCTTCATAATCACCTGTGCCGATACGATATTTGCAGCCTTTCTGCTCATATCTGCATAATCCTTAGCATGATATATTCTCATGAAAAATCCCCCCAATTCGCAAAATATAACCAATACTATCTGCACAACCTTCAAATGTGCTGTTTGATTACATATATGCATTTTACCTCGTATAGGACATTTTGTCCAGTACTTTTTGTCATATTTTGCACATTTTATAAAAAAAACATTAAATTTCAATGCGGTGAAGTGGTAAAATTGCATAAAAATTCACTTCACCCGAATCTATAATTATTCACCTACCACCCTGCATCTCTTTCTGCAGAACTAAAATAATCCGTTACACTTATATCTAATATAACGGATTCCCCTGTAAAATACAATTATTTATAATCTTGAGCGTCCAGCCATAGACCATCATACTGTCATTATTAAGAGAAAATGACAGCATATTTTTATCAGATAGCAGTGAATTACTTTGTCCCATATGTCAGAAAGGCGGTCTTGTCTTCCGTGATTAGCATTGTAAGCAGATAAGCACAAAAGAAACCACCGCAGGAATTTAGCTTAGTTAAAGCGTTAAATTCTGCGGTGGTTTTAATTATGCAGTCTTTTTAATTTCTATATCCATAATACCAATACCAATATAGCGCGTTCACCAGATTTTTTAATTCATCAGATGAATTTCCGCTATTAATGACCTTCTGTGAATAGCTGAACGGACCATAGTCCAGCTCGAAAATACAGGCCTTATTCTTTCCGGTGACTTTGCATGCATAATTACTATTCAGGTTGCGTGCCATTATTCCGTTTATGTCTACACAATACACCCCATCTGAAGCCTTTTTAGGTGTCAGAGTGACTTCATTGCCATCTGCATTAACATAGCTGAACTTGTAATTGTTTATATCACAGTCTTCGTTCACCATAAAATAATGTCTTACTGTCATCTCAGACTTACATATCAGAGAGCTTCCGTAATATGTCAGTCCATTACTCTGACTATTTGCACTATCTGTTTTAATAACAGCCTTATATGCAGCAAAATCAGCCGCTGCGACAATTTTATCGGTATCGCTTAAAATAGCGTTTGCCGGCTTGCCTGTGTTATATTTAAAGAAGCTCTGCGCTGCCGTTCCATAGTTTAAGAGTGCCTTCACCAGCTTAATGGTCTCGGCCGGATACTCGTTTGATTTTGACAGGAGCTCGGTGGCATATTCTTTTACACTGTAAGTGTATTCATTTCCACTATTACCATCCACCACCATTTTAGCTTTAACCGTATCTGACATCTGTGCAGCATTTAGCGGACATGCAAACTTATATATAACCTTTCCGTTTTTCTCAACAGGGATTGCATCGTTTACGCTGACCTTGTATGGCCGGCTATTATTCACCGTAAACTCCATATATGCGTTGCTGTTTGATTTGATACTTTCAGGAAGCTCCATATAGTAGTTCATATCAATATTATCTTTTAAAGTAAGGCTCCTGCCAACAAGCTTCTCAGAATCTTTTTCTACATTATTGGCGGTAAATGCTTTAATACAGAAATTACCATACACATTCTGATAATTCCAATTGCGGGAATATGCCAACCCTGTACCATAGAAATAATAGCTTGCCGTATTATCACTTGACACATGATTCTCCCACACCATTTCATTATTATAATTTACATCACCGGTCATCGCTGCCTCAATGTCAATGGCAGGTGTATCAGTAGTCACTACAACCGAATAGCTTGTCCCAGGCTTCAGATTAACCGCTGCTTTAAGTGGAATGGTATATACTCCGGCATAGGTTGTCTGCCCTGTAGTGGTAGCAGTCTCCTGCTTTGTTCCGCTGGTTGGCTTTGTCTTATCCTTTAAATCTGTATAGATCTCTATTGTATAATTCACATTCGTTTTAGATGTAATAGACAGGGAAACTGCTTTTAAGTCCTCAGAAGATACTCCCTGTTTTGTCTGAGTAGTAAAAACATTGGCCAATTTCCTATAACTTTCTTGACGGGCTACATTTAATCCTCCATCAACCTGATAGTTGTTATCATATCCATCATTAGCAGAAAAATCAAACACCCAAGCCGTATCGGATAAAGAAAACGTTTCATATGACATCCAGAAATAACTCTGATTGTAATATGAACCGGTTCCGTCTCCCCAACTATTACGAATAAGCCATGCACCATCTTTTTCAGGTTTAACACCATCTCTGAAATTATCTTTAGAATAGTTATCATCCCATCCAACAGCCATTACCGCATGACCTGCTCTGTTATCTGTTTTATCATTATAACTGTTATTTATATAATGATATCCGGTATCATTATGACTATACATAATTCCCACTGCACCATATTTTTTTATGGCTTTTTTCACATCTGATGCATTTTCCTTGATATTAATCATGTATGTATTTTCCAGATGTGCCTTATCCTTTGAATAAGCATATTCATCCGATAACCCTGTATTAAGAAAAGTATCAATAGTGCTTGTTGTATATCCGTTGCTTGCCACCTTACTATATGGCACATCACTCTCGCTTACCGGACCACACCACTGTCCCATTCTGCGTGCCGCCATCAAATAGTTTCCACCACGATTGAGATAACCATACTGAACACTTGTATTATTCATATAGTACTTTGCATAGTCCCCCACTGTTCCACCAAGCGGATCTAACAGCGAATTATATGCATAATATGCCAGATGCAGTTCACTAAGATCTATATTTTTATCAAACGCACCATCATTAATCAGATCAAACTCTGCAAGACCTATTGACGAAAATGCCCAACAAGTGCCAAGAGGATTTTGATTACGAACAGACGGATATTTCGCCTTGATATCGCTGACTCCATTTGCCGGATACTTGTTCTCTATAGTTTCATCTGCAGAATATCCCCAATCATCAGAATACGGCACCGCCTCATCCGGTTCATACACCGGTGTATTATAATCCAAATCACTCAGAATATATCCACTTGTAATGCTATTTTCTACAATTGGCTGCTGTTCTGCTTCAACACCTTGCCCTGCTGACACCGGTTCTGCTGCCACCGGAACAGCCACACCTAATATCATAGCCGCACTTAACACCAATGATAAAAACTTTTTTGTCTTCATTCGACTTCCTCCATTGTATTAACTCCTCTTACGTTTCTTCTTCAAATGTAGGTAAAATCACAACTGACGTCACATTAGTCAATCGGTATAATTGGAAGCTCTATCACTCCGTTATCAGATTTCGGTTCATTATTATTATTCATTCCTGAATTGTCATTATTTGAATCATCTGTGCCTGAACCACTATCTCCTGAATTGTTTATTTCAGATTTTTTATCAATCTTATCACCTGTTTTATTTACATCGTCTGAAGTGTTTTCTGATTCATCATTTTTCATTATATCAGTCTCATATGAATTCCTGGAATCATTATTACCGGTGTTTTCTGATGAGCTCTTTGTATCTTTCAAGCTTTTGCCCGTTTCTTTTGTAGTTGTTGAACTTTCGTCAGAATTCTTATCCACATTACTAGTCTCTGTATTTTCTGTATCCAATATCATCTCTGTAGCTGATACTGCCTCTGTGGCTATTTCTGAGCTTGTTTTATTTTCAAGCGCTATATTCTTTGCAGACAGTGCTGCAACTGTAATTGCTACGCCAAAAATCAATATCACTATTGTGCTAACCATTTTTTTATTAAAATTAAATTTCATTTTCTATATCCTAGTATAATTATGGTGTAGTCAATCAAGACTACTTGGTTAATAAATTTCTGTAAATCAGATAACTAAAGAAGGGATTCTTCCTTCATCAGATACTCTTTGCTTGTCCAACTATATGGCAAAAATACTTGTGGCATTCCATCTCTTCTTACACTAATTTCAAAATACTGCCGATAATACTCAATTCCTTCAAGCCCAGCCTTGCTCAAATAATCATCAAATATTCTATTGATATTTGCAAATATTTTCAAAGCCTGCTTACGGTTGTGCACTACAATGCACTCGCTTAAATCATCAATTGAATGCTCTTTAATATACCCATCATTGCATATATATCTATGTTCCTTTTTTACCAATTCAGCCAAGCTGCAAGTAGATGACTTTTTAAATTCGAAATAGAAATCTATAGGTTCTGTCTTATAATCGTCAGACACTGAAAAAGCCTCTAAAAAATTCCACTTTTCATAATTTTCTTTTATATATGCATGCTTTTTAGCAAGCTGAATTTCCTCTAACTTCAACTCTCAAAGTCAGGAATTATACTCTAGTACTATATTTTATGCAACAATTTATTTAATTTTTTGATATTCATACCAATACATTGCATCAAGCAACGTCTTCAATTCAGAGGTTAGCTTTGAACTGCCATATGCTTTTGCAATGTAGTTCATCGGCTGATAGTCCAATATAGTTTCTGTATTTCCATTCGATACTATCGTCCTCATGCCAGAAAAGAAATTTCTGTTTGTACAAGTTACTTCTATATAATACATGTCTTTATCTTTCGAACGACATGGTGTAGCATAGCCTATCATATCTCCGCCCACATACGTTGCAAACGAATAATTTGATATATCTCTGCCGGAATCAAGCTTAAAATAGTGTCTGAGCTTTACATCATCTCCCACCACAAGGCTCGATCCGTAATAGTGTATTCCACTCATTGAAAATTGGCGGATACTTGAATTGGCAGCATACTGCTTCAGCGTTGCCTGTGGAATTTGTTGTATCGCCTTATCGGCATTCGTAAGGCTTCTGTTGGCTAATGCATATGTCATAAATCCAAAATACTGCTGTGATGCAGCGCCATAATTCAACATCGCTTTTACCACCGGCTTATATGCTGCATATTCTTTTGTATTGCTTGCCAATAAGCTCTTGGCATAATCCTCTACTGATGTTGAAAATGTATCCAGCACTTTTCCACTATTAGAGAGTAACTGTAAATTTACTTTTTCGGTCATCTCAACTGCGCTTATATCAATTCTTGAGCAATATGATTCGCCATCACCAACCGGACTCCGGTTCAATGCCACATAGTGTGGTGTTCCGCTGTCACCTTCATAGGTGTACTTGACCATGCAGTCTCCTATGTCATACGTAGAGCCGGTCATTTTCCAGTAGATATTTAGACCGATATTATGATTCTCCAATAAGGATATACTCTGACTCTTCGATACACTTACCTTTTCGCTTCCTGTGTTTGTATTTTGACTTCCGGATGAGGTATTTCCCGGATTTGCAGTTTCTGATGAATCTCCATGATCTCCATCTGCCTGTCCATCTGTTACCAGATACCATATTGATTCTTCTTCAAAATAAACATTACCGGAAGCATCAAGTGCTCTTATTCCTATACAAAAAGCTCCTGATTCCGAGGCATTTGCCGGTGTTATTTTAAGCTTATTCTGTGCAGTTTGTTCTATGTTTACCGCAACATTTTCTTCTTTTTCACTTATATACCATTCGTATGCAACATTATCTACATATTTACTTACAGCCTTGCCACTCTTATCATAGGTTGTCTGCTTTGTTCTAAGATTGCATGTATATGAGGCGCCACGGTTTATAAGCATACCAGAGCTGCCACGTTCTTCATCGAGTGTATATGTGGCAGGAACCACTTCATACTCAGCAGTTTTCTCACCGGTACATTTTTCCTTGCCATAATAGTAGTGATAGCGTACTGTGAGTTTTGTCTTTCCAGGCTTCATTCCGGTATATTTCCACTCATTACCGGCATTGGATATTTTTATGATGCTTTCATCCTGAGAAATTACTGAGTCAACTACATATATGTATTTTTTCCCGCCAGCCTGCGACCGCGCATCCTGTGTCAGTTCGCCTTGTCCGTTAGTTCTGATATTTTCTGTCTGATTGACACACACTGTTCCGGCTGCAAAGTCTATATCAAAGCCATCCTCAGAAACAAGCTTAGCATTTGTCTTAGATACCTCAGCAGTTCCATTGTAAGCAATCGCAGTAATATCAATATCCTGAGGGCTGTACTGGCTCAGCCAATTCGTGGATAAAGTAAAATATACCGCATCCCCAAGAACTCTGATTGTATATGAGTTCCGGTCAATTGCTTGCTCACTTCCGTCCGATATATAAAACAGCTTATATGAATCACAAGCCACAGAAAGATTGCTCTTTGATACACATACTGTCAAATCAGCGCCTTTTCTATAAGCGTAGCTGCTCTTAGTGAATACAAATCCTGATTTATATTCTGTCTGTGCAGTCTGAACATTTATCGATGCACTGTCTGAATTGGTGTCTGCATATGTGATTGCGTGAATCGGTGTTAGGGCGAGAGTGAATGCTATTCCTAACGCAATTGGTTTTGTCTTATTAAATTCCATGTAACCTTATTCCTTAATTTCCAGTTAATTACTTTGATGCAGTACCTAATTCATAAATCGCAGTCACTAAATCGGACAATTTATTACTACTATTTTTTGAATTTAGCACTTTATTACAATAATCATTTACGCTACATGTAACAAACGCTTTTCCATTTACATTTATAGTAAATGATTTAGAATAATCGGCTAGTAATATTCCTGTTAAATCAACATAATATTTACCATCTTTCTTAACCGGTTTTAAAATCTGATTTCCTACTGTAAACTTATAATCAGATATATTTTTACTATCAATGCTGAAATAACATAGTCTTCTAAAACTATAGTACTCTTTCTATATGAAATTTACAAGCAAAACTATGCCATTTGTTGTTTCTGATATTCTAACCAGTACAATGAATTCAGTAAAATCTCTGCATCAACATTGCCTTTTGTATATGCCTTGGCCACATACTTCATTGGACTATATAAAAAACTCACAATCAGCGCCATCTGAAATCTGGATATCAGGTCTCTCAAAGATTGACTTTATGTTTAAAGTGGTATCTATATAATACATATCTCCAGCCCTTGTAAATTCCAAATAAGAAACACTCATAAATTCATTCGTACTTTCTTAAAATAGATAAAAAATACGTCTGTTTATAATACGATAATATTTTAAACAGACGTATCTAAAAATGGAATCGACAATATTTGTATAAATTAGCACAATATTGGTTTTTATCACTACCACTTTAAAACTATCAAAGCATCTCCTCCAAACAATCAACAATTGCTTTGCAATAAGGCTCATATTCACCATTATTCTTATTTGAATAATATTCTATAAAACTACGAATCTCATCATCCGTATAGTCCTCATCATCAAACACCTCTGATGCCTGAATAGCCTGCTTACGGTCCCTTTCGAGATGAAAACTGTCAAGTCCCAGATTATGTATCATATCCTGAGCAACATTAGAAGATGGACGATTCCTAACAGCACTAATTTTGCCGTTTGCTGAATATTTAAATACCTTTTCTACTTCAGCATCCGTTGGTGAGAGCATATCATCTCTAAACCAGTTATTCTTCCTGTGCCCACAATGTTCATCATCTAAGATAATTGTCGCCTCTCCATTGCATGATGCAAACATGTTTTCATATGTTAAATCCATATCTCTAAAGGACTCCTGTGGAAAGAAATGCTCAATATGAGCTGAATTGTTGTAAATTCTTCTCATACAATAGCAGCATATTTTGCCCTGCTCCTTGATAAGAGCCTCGCGCAGCATTCTTCTTCTTTCAATTCCTTCGCTATCATTGCCTGCAAAATCAACTTTATAATGAGGTTGCCGATTATTAACTTCTACAAAATCAGATTTCCATTGTTCAAACCATTGCGGCGCACTGCTTTTATTAATTTGCTTCACGTCTTTTACCCCTTGATATCAGTATCCTTGCCTTAGAAATACCATCAGCATAACCATTTGTTTTCTTATCCAATATATCCACTATTTTCTCTGCTTCATCATACTTCTTATCTTCAATACACTTATACATCTCATCAATCATTTTCTTGATATCCTGATTAACTGAAGACGTATTCATTACTTCCTCTAAAATAACATTTGCATCCCATCCCACAAAGGATTCATAGGTCTTAAATAGAATCTCATTATCTTCATTATACAGATACAATAAATTGACAGAATCATCCATCTCACCCAAAATCTGCGGAGAATGTGTAGTAATAATAAACTGGATATTGGGGAATGTGTCTCTTAAAACATTCAATACCTTTCGTTGCCACGATGTATGCATATGCAAATCCAATTCATCAATGAGCACAACACCTGAGCCTTCCAAAGGATTCACATCTTTACCCGGATTTGCCAATGCCATTCTTCTTGCCAAATCTCCAAATAGAGCTATCGTGCATTTTTCTCCATCCGATAACTGATCTATCTTTAAAGACTTGCCGTTTTTATTGACCTTCATTGCCAAAGGTCTTCTCTCTATCCGAATATCCTCAAATCCATCAAGCATAGCTAACATTGCTTTTTTAACAGCTGCAAGACTTTTATCTTCATAATCCGAATCATTTCTAACCTTTATCTGATTCTCTATATCCTCCTGATTTCTGAACCATTTAAATAAATTTCTAAAATCTATCGTACTTTCTATAGCTTTGTCGAATGCATCCAATTTTACAAACTGCTCTTTAGGTGCCCTGACCGGCACATCAAGCACAATTCTATTTACTCCATAATTAACAAAAATGGGCATACTCTTATTATCCGATTCCTCTATCCAATTGCCATTGCCATCATCATAACCCATTTGTATATATAACGATTGAAACTTATCTGTAAGTTTTTTAAGAGCACTTGTATTTCTTTTTTCACCTTTAGCCCTGTCAATTGTACGCTCATAATATATGCTTTCGCCATCCCCAAAATCGAAATCTGCCTTTATGCCGGCCGCAGACTTTCCATAGCTAATAAAATCTTCATTGAATCTGGCTGTCTTACTTCTCACCGTTCCCATCAGCTTTGCAATGATATCAGCATATAATAAATCTATAGCCTGAAGGATTGTTGACTTGCCAACGCCATTCACACCAAAAATAACCGTTGTCTTATTATCAAGCTTTATTTCCAGATTGTCTATTCCCTTAAAATTTTGTAATGTTATCGAATCAAGCTTCATATCCCTACCTCACAATAACTCTTCAGATTGCAGTAAAAACCGCTATCCCATGCTTATAGTATAGCGGATTTGTATTTAAAAAACAATTTATATTTTACCACTTTTTCCAATACCTAAAATGAATTTCTAAATTCCGCATGCCCCAATGGGTAATGGAATTTACTCTCGCACAGTAAATATTTACTCTTTCATACAATCATGTTATGTTTATGACTCCCTCTGAAAGCAGTAGAAGGAGAAGCATTATAAGTAAATATATATCAGGAAACCAGAAACATCTTACTTTAATTGGTCAGACCCATATTGAAAATGAACTGGCAAAAATGACTCCCATTAAAGACATTACAGCATTTTTATGTATAGCTCCAACAACTATATCTGAAAAAGTCCGTGCTCATCGGATTTCAGACTGGTATCATAAAGGTACTTTTTGTAAAGAAAAGAACTTTTGTATACGATATAATTTTATCAATTTAGCTAAAAAACAAACAAAGGAGAACATCATGGAAAACTTACAAACACTTACTGAAAACTATTTGGAATACTGCAGGACACAAAAATGTCTGGATGAAAAGACTTTAAAAGCATATCGGATTGACTTGCGACAATTCTCTGAGGAACCATCTCTTGAAAAAATAATTGAAATCACAACAAACGATCTAGAGGATTATATTGCCAGGCTCCACCAACAATATAAACCCAAAACCGTAAAAAGAAAAATAGCCTCAATAAAAGCATTCTTCCATTATCTGGAATACAAAGAACTACTCGCAATAAATCCCTTCACCAAAATACAGGTGCACTTTCGTGAACCTACCATATTACCCAAAATTATCCCACTACATACAGTAGAAAAATTTCTTACTATGATTTATACACAGCGGGACAACACTAAAACTAATTATCAGAGAAGGAATGCATTGCGCGATGCAGCCGTATCCGAACTGTTATTTGCTACCGGTATGAGAATTTCTGAGCTTTGCTCATTAAAAAACGAAGATATAAATTTACATGATGGGAGCATCCTCATATATGGTAAAGGCGATAAAGAGCGGCGTATTCATATTGGCAATGATTTGCAATGGCTGCACGAAAAAGATAAATCACTGCACGATTGCACATAGATACTATTACAACGGCTGTGTGCAAATTCCACTTCATCGGATCACCGATTCCGCTAGCAACGGATCAGTGTTTCCGGTCGTAACTGAACACTTTTCCGCTTCGTCGGATCACGTATTCTTATAAAGTGTTATAGTTTTTTCGTAGTCATTATTTTTAGATTACGAAAGGAGGCATTTTTATGCAAACTTCATCAGATCCATCTTCAGGAATGGGCCATCAGATTTGCAGATCAGAAAGCCAGCGGGCTTACTGTCCGACAATGGTGTGAACAGAATCATCTTTCATTCCACACCTATAACTACTGGAAGCATCTTCTCAAAGAAGAAGTTGTCGACCAGGTCCTGCCAGATATTGTTCCACTCTCACTTCCTGTTTGCTCATACTCCGGCTCTTCGTTAGAAACAACAGCACCTGCATTTCCTTCCATTCGTGCGAATCGCCCAAATAACTCTAATGTAAAAATGGTGATAAATGGTGTTTCTATCGAAATAGATACAGCGGTTTCCGAAGAGTTCCTCGGTAAACTTATCAAGGCGGTGTGCCATGCTTAAAGATGCTAATCATAGTTACTTTGCCGGTGTCTACATCGTCTGCGGTTACACAGACTTGCGCTTCGGGATTGATTCGCTGGCTGCCATCATCGAACGCAGATTTCATATGAATCTGTTTGTGCCTAATACCCTGTTTCTTTTCTGTGGCAGGTCTTCCACCAAGATCAAGGGATTACTCTGGGAAGGTAATGGTTTTCTACTCCTTTACAAGCGCGTGGAATCTGGTCATTTCACATGGCCACGTTCCTCCAACGATCTCAGTTCTTTATCCGCAGAGCAGTTCCACTGGCTGATGCAGGGATTTGCCATTGAACCTGTCATCCATGATATAACACCTGACACTTCTACCTGATTCTGATATTTTTGTGCAAAACAGAGAACTTTATTTCCCGTTCTCAGCCATGTTTTTCATGTGCTGTGCACAGCTTCCAGACACTTTTTAATGAGCACTAAAAGGCATCCAAAGCGCTGTACAGCACTTTTTCTTTTCTATTTCATTCCATTTTCAATCTTCTCTTATCTTTCTTTTTCAGCCATAGTCATTTTTACCTTTCCTCCATTTTCATAAACTGTCCTTTTCCTTCCTGTTCTGGTATAATGGTCTTATCAATGCAGGAGGTACTAGTCATGATCCAGTTATCAGATGAACAGTTAAATAATCTCGGTAAAGAAGCACTCATCGTTATCGCATCTTCTTTACAGGATCAGCTCCTCGCACTGCAGTCCCAGCTCGACCATGCCAACGCACAGCTTTCCCATAATAACCGCCAGATTGAGTTGCTTACTGAACAGATCCGCATTATGAACCAACGATTTTTCGGTCGTAAATCTGAAGCTTCTGTCTCTGAAGTCGATGGTCAGATTTCCCTGTTTGATTCCTTCAATGAAGTGAAATATCTGAACCAGAATTCTTCAAAAGAACCTGAAATCACGGAAGTCATCATTCCTTCTTATCATCGCAAAAAATCTGTCGGCAAACGCGATGCCGATCTGTCAGGACTTCCGGCACGCATCATCGAACATACACTTTCCGCCGAGGAACTGGCCACCAGTTTTCCTGACGGTTACAAGGAACTTCCGGAAGAAGTTTATAAACGCCTTCACATCATTCCGGAAACATTTATCGTGGATGAACATCATGTCCATGTCTATGCCTCCAAAAGTAATGACGGGACTATCCTGAAAGCGCCAAGACCAAAGGATCTTTTCCGCAACAGTATTGCTACCCCGGCACTGGTCGCTTCCATCATCAATGGTAAATATACAAATGCATTACCACTGGAACGACAGGCAAAAACTTTTAAGACGAATGGTATCCAGCTTTCCACAAACACTATGGCAAACTGGGTGATCAAAAGTACCGATGTATATCTGTCCCTAATCTATGACCATCTCCATGAATTGATCTATGACAGCAAAGTCATATATGCAGATGAGTCACCGGTAAAAGTCATGCGTATTGATCATACGAAGATCAAAAATGGCAAGAAGACTTATATGTGGGTCTACCGGAACCGGCCTCTTCGTGGAACTCATCCCATCGTCCTTTTCGACTGGCAGCCTTCCCGCCATTCAGACCATCCACGGGAATTCCTTAAGACTTTCTCTGGAACCGTGGTCACTGATGGATACCAGGTCTACCATAAACTCGCCAAAGAGCGCTGGGATCTTAAAGTCGCAGGCTGCTGGGTCCATGCCAGAAGACCTTTTGCGGAATTCATAAAATCTGTCGGTCAGGACGCCTCCAAATGGTCGATTGCTCAGGAAGCATACAGTTTGATCACGGAGATCATGCACATCGCCAATACCTTTGATGATTTCTCTGCTACAGAACGTAAAAAACAGCGTCATCTTGTTCTTTCTGAAAAAGTGGATGCTTATTTCGCATGAGCAAAACAGAAGTACTCACAGGTAACTCACAACAGCACAATCGGAAAAGCTCTCGCTTACAGCATAAATCAGGAAGATTATCTTCGTGTATTTTTATCTGACGGCAATGTCCCGATGGATAACAATTATGCCGAACAGGCAATCCGGCCTTTTACCATTGGTCGTAAGAACTTCATAATGATCGAGTCCTCCAACGGTGCAAAAGCAAGTGCGATCCTGTACAGCCTGGTTGAAACAGCAAAAGCAAATATGATAAATACTTTTGAATATTTTAATCTGCTGCTTACGAAGATTCCTCAACACATGGATGACAAAGATTTCAAATTTATTGATGATCTTCTTCCATGGTCACCCCGAGTCCAGAAGGAATGTCCTAGCCGATACAAAAAGTCTTGATTTTTCAATGTGCACATCTATTTCTATAAAGTCTGCTCAATCTCCGCTAAAATGCAGGGATTTTTGCTTTCCAGTACTCATGTTTGAGGATTTACGGAGATAATCTGAGGCATTCAATTTTCATAATGTACTGGCTAAAACTCCGCACCTTGGTACAATCATGAAGAATTGTATCATGCTTATGTGTATTTGGAATTTCTCATTTTGGCTTGTACTATTAATATTCTAGCATCATCACAAACATTTTTAAGAACAATAACAATTTTTATGTTTTTTAAAGTAGTTAGTCCGTATCTGATTATAGCACTTATTTAAAGCATCCTTTCTATTATTTGAATGCTCGTCTAATTTTTGAATCATTTCATTATACCCCTGTCGACTTAAATCATAAGTAAATACATAAGACATCGAAAACCATTCCTCTAACTGTTTTCTACCCTTTTTACTAATTTCATTTTTTTTATCAATTTCTATATTTTGTTCTAAAATTTTTAATTTTATTTTTTGCCCTTCCTTTTCAATGTTTAAATATAAATTTGAATAGAAAATATTCATTTTTTCGCCTTCTTTTAACGTAATTATTTTTTTATATATTCTAGTCTTATAGCTCTCACTAGATCTATTTCTTATCTTATTAATTATTAACCCCATTATTATTACACTTATAGCAAAAGAAAAAGCTATTATATATATACATTTAGGTAACTGTTTTATATTTAATTTCCAAAAATACGATATAACTATAACGATTATTAATGTTATTGGTCCAACAAATAGTGAAATAGCATATTCTATTATATCTTTGGGTAATATATTTTTATCTTTATTAATTTTTTCAGTTTCATTTTTTCGAGGTTCACTTAATCCCTCAAAACTAATCCATGTTCCAATTAAAACCGTAATCCACATTATTCCTTGTGAAAAAACGGATTATCCATTCTTTTTAAATTTATACTGTATGACTCTATAAAACAAATAAATGCTGAAAAGCTACAAATAATCGAATAATTAATTCTACTCACAATTGTTGAATACGAATCAAATCGATCCAAGTCATTTGACTGTATAAATACTCTATTTGATAAGCCAGTAACAATTGTTATTATTAAGACCCCGCCGCCTTGTTTAATGAAAATAATAAAACTAGCCTCTATCATATTATGAATTTCCATAGGCTGCGATAATACAATATCAAACTGTATATAATATAAAATACACATTATTGAAAAGAAAAATGTACAAAAATTTGTTATTACCAATGCATAACGATTTACAGAATATGAAATTCGTATAGGCTGTTTCCATATCAAATAAACCACCACAATTGCAATCACAATTCCTATTATTATACTTAATACTATTTCCATAATAAATTCTCCCATCTTTAAAAGTATATTATGCATACATTTTTAAAATACCATAAACTGCATACATATAATACTATAAATTTCCTTTACATGGTACATTTCACATGTTCTTATGATATATATCGACATTTTTTAGTATAACTTTACTTCGTAAGTACGTAATCATCTGTACCTTGACTATTTAAAACACGCCGCCCCATTGGGCGGCACATTTTATTTCTTCTCTTTGGTTCGAAATTCTTCCGGTAATTCATTTGACCATGGCAGAAGCCGATTTAGATCATCCGGCTTTGGAAAAGGTCCCATTTTACGAAGCTCGTCTAATACATAGGAAAGATATACATACGGCTTCAGTCCATTCAACAGGGCAGTTGTATATTCCGTTCCAAGTGAACCACTTGCACAATCAAACTGAGCCAGTCCCACGGAGGATGAGAGCCACCCTCACGGAGACTAAGCCAATGCTATTTTATGCTAATTATCAGGCAACTGCCTATTTAATTATAAATACAACTGAATAAATCATGAGTGTGTGAAACTTTTTCTGTAAATAGCTAATAACAGCAAGGTCTTCTATGGTAAAATATAAATCATAGGAGGCCTTTTATTATGGCAAGAAGATAAAAGAAACCTGTACACAAAGTAGTAATGACAGAAGGAAAGCGAAACATCATTCAGCAACTTCTTCATGAGTATGATATTGAAACTGCTGAAGATATCCAGGATGCGCTTAAGGATCTGCTTGGCGGCACCATCAAAGAGATGATGGAAGCAGAAATGGATGATCATCTTGGTTACCAAAAATCTGAACGATCTGATAGCGATGATTACTGCAATGGATATAAATCAAAGCGTGTAAACAGCAGCTATGGCAGCATGGATATCGATGTTCCGCAGGATCGTAAATCAACATTTGAGCCACAGATTGTAAAGAAACGTCAGAAGGATATTTCTGATATCGATCAGAAGATTATTTCCATGTATGCAAAAGGGATGACGA
>QWCN01001504.1_pt1 | contig 35586 bp, 34 predicted proteins | sample 1972711 | NCBI WGS metagenome assembly QWCN01 (sample SAMN09866707, study PRJNA288562) | Human gut metagenome isolate term1_stool, whole genome shotgun sequencing... | isolation source: gut | host: Homo sapiens | place: USA: California
TGCGCTTGATGGTACTTTGAGAAAATATGAAGATATTACAAAATTAAAAAAAGATTTAGAAATTCTGCTTGGATATGAAGATGAAGATATTGTTGAAGAAAACAAAACAGTATTTAATTTTATAAAAATAAAAACAAAAAAACAGGCGTCGCAACAGGATAAGAAAAACGACAAAATGTCAAAATAGTTGAGAATTATGAACCCTATTGAAGCGATTTATAAAAACAAAATAGTTGCAGTCATAAGAGCACAGGAGCCCGAAGAAGCTGTTGAAAAAGCACAAGCAATGATTCAAGGCGGCATTAAGGTGTTTGAAATAACTGTGGAAAAAGGGCAAATTTTGCCTGCGGTCGAGCAGTTATCGCATAACAAAGATTTGACAATAATGGCTGGGGGGATAATTACCTCAAAACGTGCACAAGAAGCTATTTTAAAAGGCGCAAAGGTTATCGTATCACCTGTTTTCCAAATCAATATGCTGAAATTTTGCACAGGAAGTAAAGTCCCGCATATAGCTACAGTATCAACTCCCAATGAGGCTTACAATGCCTGGAAATCAGGAATTCCGATTATTAAAATTTTCCCTGCAAAATCAATGGGAGAAGTGGAATATATAGAAGACGTTTTAAGACCTATGCCATTTTTAAATCTTATGCCTGCCGGAGGGATTTCTATCGATGATTTTACCTGTTATTTAAAAGCAGGCGCAGTAGCTGTCGGAATGGGCCGTTGTTTGTATAAAGATGCCGGTCTGAAGGAAATTACAGAACGTTCTAAATACGTTGTTAACAGGCTCAACAAATGTCTATAATATCCATAATGCTTTGAGCTCTGTCCGACCATTTGTGTTTGGTTTTAACTATTTTGGAAGCCTCAAGTGCTTTTTGTTGTCTTTCATCCTCATGAGTAAGGAAGTAATCGGCTTGTTGTGCAATATCCTCATACGTTACAGGATTGCAATATGCAATAGTATCGCCAAACTCTGCATTCACAGTTTTTTCTCTGCCACACAGCAGCATTGTCTCAACAGCAGAAGCATTGAGCACTCTGTCGTGTATACCGCCTGCAAGATGGAAAGGATGAGAGTTGAGTGTAATTTTGGAGCGATTCATAAGGTTGACGGTATCTTTTACATCACCGCCTGATACAACTTTTATTTTTCCTTGAGCAAATTTTTCCCACGGTCCTTCGCCAAAAATAGTAACATTAAAATCTTTAAGAGCCTGTATCATTTTTATTCTTTGTTTGTAGGTAATGATATAAGATATGCTTTTAGATATTAAGTGGTACTGTTCCATATCCAAAACAATATCAGCCTGTTTATTAAAAATTTGAGAAATATGCCACAAAGACAGATCAGGATTGGCCAGAGCAACATCACAAAAATTCATCATCAGTTTAAAAACAAGATCGGGCATTGTGTCTTTAAGCTTTTGAATCATTGCATCCGGATCATCAATTGAGCCAAAGAAAGTTATATCAAGGTCTTTTTCAACATCCTGTTTTTTCCAAAAATCAAGATCCGTACCTCCGGGAATATAACCGTGTACCAAAGAAGGCAAATAATGTTGCAAAGCTTTTGTGTCGTCAGAACAAGAGTTAAACAAAATAAAATTTTGATAAGAGCTAAACTGTTGCACAAGCTCTAAGTTTTGATAAAAAACAGAGTCACATGCCCACATAATATTAGGAATGTTGTTGTTAAGTATCTTTTGCCACAAAGGAAGCCCTGACGCATTGAATGCTATTGCAAGATTTGGTGTTTTGTTATTTTCAACACACTCCTGTGTTGTCATAGCATTAATACCGATTTGCCTGAAACCTTGAGTAAGAGCATGTACAAAAGAGGCAAGCACATTGTATCTGCCGCCAACTCCGTTATCCTGTCCGTGTATTGCAACAATAATATCTTCTCTATTCATCATTTTCCCCAAAATATAGTCTTATTAATATAATCCTATAATTTGAAAGTTTTGTCGAATAGGAAATGTTTGTTAATATTTCGGCCAATAGTTTACGCACTTTTCAGAAGTTTTAAACGCCTGTATACAATACAATGTTTGTCTTCATAAAAATCTTTTTCATTTAGATAGATATTTACGTATCTGTCTGTCTTGGAAACAAAAAGCAGAAGATAAACTTCATTGTTTGCATTAAAAAGAGACAATTTTTGCTTAAACGATGATTCTTGCAGAAAATTCAAAAATTCATGCTCTATGTTCAAAACTTTTTCAAGATTAATGCCAATGCGCCTTTTAGACGCTTCTTTCTTGAAAAGCCGTTTTAATTCTATTAGGTCTGATTGTGATACAGTTTTCCCTGCTATATCGACAATACAAACTTTGTCAACATCCCTGATTTTCATTTGCGTCCCTGACTGTTTGTATACGTTGTCCCTAACATTTATATGATATCAGGTTGTGAGTTTAATTTAATTGTAAAAAAGTTGTTTGTACGTATAACTTTAGTTGGATATATTTTGTCCCTTATCGTTATACATGTTTTGACGAATATCTTTCAACGCCTCTATCTGTACGGAATAATCATCTCCCAGCAGTTGTTTGACAGACTCCATAAGCATAATTATTGATTCAGAGATATTTTGACTGTTCATCGCAGCCATATCTGCTGCCATTTGAGTATTTGAAAGAGCAAGACGCGTCATATCTCTAAATCCGCTTGCAGCAAGCATTTTGGCAAGATGTTCGTCTTTAACTATCTTTACAAGTGCCTGAGCAACAATCATTGGCATATGGCTTATCAAAGCAGCAGCCCTGTCATGTGATTTAGCATCAGTAATAACAGTTGTCGCTCCGGTTAAGGAAATCAAAGAAGATAGTTTATCCACAGCATTGGACGGTGTACTTTCAAAAGGTGTAATGACCCACTTTGCGCCCTCAAAAAGTGCCTCAAAAGAAGCGTCAAAACCACTGTGCTCTGTTCCTGCCATAGGGTGAGAACCGATAAAAGTATACTGTCTTTCCTTTTGCATTACAAAGCCCTTAAGGCTGCACACATCAGTAACAATTGTATCTTTACAAACAACTGTTTCCAGTTTATCAAGTATTTCTAATGTTTTGCTCATAGGTGAGCAAACAAATATAATGTCACACCCGCTAAGTGTGTTAATATCGTCCGATACAAAAGGAGTATAGTTTTTTGCTTTTTCTATAGAAGCTTTGTTTCTTGTAACAGCAACAGTTTCAATACCTTTAGCACATAGCACTTTTAAAAGCGAACCGCCTATTAAACCTAATGAAATAATACCTGTTTTCATGAAAAATTCCTTTATTTAAAAATAATTATACACTAAGTTTACAATTGTTTATAAATTTGCACGGCATGAAAAAAGTTGTAATAATAAACCTATTAATAGTCTAACCATTCCTTTCTTGACTTATGCGGCCTTTAATTCAAAAGCCGCATTACTTTTTTTAACTTTTTTCATTTTTCGCAATGATTATGATACTATAAGTATATCTAAAGGGGAGTTTTACACGATATGAATCTATTATCATGGTTATTTAATAAAAAATCTGACAAAAACGTACTGAGCTACTATCCGGAAGCGGTTTTAATTGTTTCTCTTTCGGGTGAAATATTATATGCTAACGAAAATCTTTTAAAACTTTTTAAACTCACAAGTGAAGAGCTTTTTAACATGGAGCTGCTCGACATGTTTGATGGTGGGTTTAACCTTGTAAGCAGCCTGTCAAAATCAGATGACTCTGCTGTTGTGCGTTCAAAATTAAATCTTGAAGAAGATTTGTTTTTTGAAGTAAAAGCCAATGAATATGATGATGGTGAAGAAAAAATTATAGTAACAATAAGAGACGTGACTCACAGCCAGAAAATGCTAAACAAGCTGCTGTTTGAACATGAATACTTGAACAAACTTACAAAAAACAAAAATACATTTTTGACCAAAATTTCAGGAGAATTGACTTCACCAATCCACTCAATAAACGGTTTTTCTCAAGCCATACTTGAAGGACTCGGTGGAGAGGTAAACGAAAAACAAGAAAAGTACCTGAAAATAATCAACAAAAATTCCACCCAGCTGCTTGAACTTGTTAACAGTGTGGTTGAATACTCAAAGCTGGAATCAGGACTTTACGAGTATGAGTTTAAGAATTTTGACTTTGTAAACCTTATGACAACACTGTTTACACAATACAAGGTCAAAGCAGATGATAAAAAAATCATCTTAAACTTTAATTTAAACAGCCTTGGAAGAAGAAATATTTATTCTGATGAAAACGTTCTTAAAAGAATACTTGATATTCTCCTTGAAAATTCTATAAACAACACAGATTCCGGCTCTATTCAGTTGATTGTAAGTCATCCTGACAATGAATTTTTAGAAATTGCAGGTTTCAATGTAAACGCTAATTTGCCTGAAAAAGCATATATGATGATAAAAATAATTGATACAGGTATGGGAATTCCCGAATCTGATTTGAACAATATATTTGACCCGTATGCCAACATTGACAAATATATTGCTAAAAAAGCCGTATCAAAAAGTCTTGAAATGGGAATAATTTACAATCTGGTCAGACTCTTGAAAGGGAAAATCTGGGTTGAATCTGAGTCAATGAAAGGCTGCAGTTACACTTTTATTATTCCTGTTGAAAGAATAAGCCTATAATTTAGCGGAGTAAACACATGGCAAATGTCACCTTAAAAAATGTGGTAAAAAAATACGACACAAAAACAATTATCAATGATGTGTCGTTAGAGATACAGGATAAAGAATTCCTTGTGCTGGTTGGCTCATCAGGCTGCGGAAAATCTACAATTTTAAGGATGATTGCCGGCCTTGAGGATATTACGGACGGCCAAATATTTATTGGAGATAAATGCGTAAATAACGTACATCCAAAAGACCGTGACATTGCTTTTGTATTCCAGAGTTACGCTCTTTATCCGCATATGACGGTTTATGAAAACATCGCATTCCCTTTAAAAATGCGAAATCTAAAAAAAGATGAAATTGATAAAAAAGTCAAAGAAGCAGCCGAAATACTCGATTTGACAGAATATCTCAACAGAAAGCCCAAACAGCTTTCGGGAGGACAAAGACAAAGAGTTGCGCTTGGACGGGCTATAGTGAGGAATCCTAAGGTCTTCCTTATGGACGAGCCCCTGTCCAATCTGGATGCAAAACTCCGTGTACAAATGAGATCCGAAATCAAAAAACTACACGAAAAATTGCAAACAACTTTTATATATGTAACCCATGATCAGACAGAAGCACTTACAATGGGTGACAGAATTGTAGTACTCGACAAAGGAATCATTCAGCAGGCAGGCAAGCCTGAAGAAATTTACTACAATCCGGCAAACACTTTTGTTGGCGGATTTTTAGGTTCTCCTTCAATGAACTTTATCCCTTGCAAAGTACAAGACAGTACCGTAAAGCTAAACAATGAATATATTGTATACCTCTCAGAAGAACAAAAAACAATCATCAAAGACCGCACAGAAGTCTTGATAGGAATCAGACCGGAAAAAATGGATGTAATAAATGCTAATTACAATTTTACAGTGCCTGTAGAGATATCTGAAATGCTTGGCAGCGAAAAGATTGTTTACTTTAATGTAAACGGAGCAAAATGCTCAGCAAAAGTAGACACCCAAAAACATTTTGACAAAGAGATTACGCTGCAATTCAACACCAATGACTTTTTGTTCTTTGATGTTGAAACAGGTAAAAGAATATAACATAAGTTATTAAAAATTTTTTTAATAAAAAACCCGCTGACTTTCATCAACGGGTTTTTCTTTGAGGATCTTATTTCACAATAAGAATTATATTCTTCCGTAGTATGCATCGAGGTACATTTGTTTGATTTCTTCAAACAACGGATATCTCGGGTTTGCACCTGTACATTGGTCGTCGAATGCAAGTTCAACAAGCTCATCAAGTTTAGCAAGGAATTCAGATTCTTCGATACCGAATTCTTTAATAGACATCGGTAAGCCGAGGTCTTTTTTCATTTGTACTAAAGCTTGTTGCAATAATTCAACTTTTTCATCATCGTTTTTACCGCCCAATCCTAATTCATCAGCGATTTGGCCGTATTTAGCCTTAGCGCAAGGGAATTTGTATTGAGGGAATGCTGTTTGTTTTGTCGGTTTGTCTGTAGCATTGAATTTGATAACCTGGTTAATCAACAATGCGTTAGCCATACCGTGAGGTACGTGGAACATAGCACCCAGTTTGTGAGCCATAGAGTGGCATATTCCTAAGAATGCGTTAGCAAATGCCATACCTGCAATTGTTGAAGCATAGTGTACTTTTTCTCTTGCGATAGGATCGTTTTTACCGCTATCATAAGAGCGTTTGAGGTATCTGAACAACAGTTTCAAAGCTTCTAAAGAGTTAGAGTTTGTGAAGTTTGTTGCCATAACTGATACATAAGCTTCGATTGCGTGAGTGATAGCATCGTAACCAGAAACTGCTGTTAAGCCTTTAGGCATTGAGTCAACAAGGTTCGGATCGATGATAGCTACGTTCGGAGTCAATGCGTAATCAGCGATTGCGTATTTAACACCTGTTTCATCATCAGTGATGATAGCGAACGGAGTAACTTCTGAACCTGTACCTGATGTTGTCGGTACACAAACCATTTCAGCTTTTTTACCGAGTTCAGGAATCATGCAGATTCTTTTTCTGATATCCATAAATCTCATAGCAATGTCTTCGAACACTGTATCAGGCTGTTCATACATTAACCACAAGATTTTAGCTGCGTCCATAGAAGAGCCGCCGCCCAATGCGATGAATACATCCGGTTCATAAGCTTTAACCATCATCATTGCATCGTTGATTGTAGATAATGTCGGATCCGGTTTAACATCAAAGAAGATTTGATAATCAACACCGATTTCATCCAGTGTGTTTGTAATCGCTGTTGTCATACCTGAATTGAACAAGAATCTGTCAGTAACAATGAATGCACGTTTTTTGCCGCTGAGTTCTCTGAGAGCCAAGTCCAAAGCTCCTCTTTTGAAGTATACTTTTGCGGGAACTTTGTACCAGAGCATGTTTTCTCTCCTTTCAGCAACTGTTTTGATGTTCAATAAGTGTTGAGGACCAACGTTTTCGCTTACAGCGTTGCCGCCCCAAGAGCCGCAGCCCAATGTCAATGACGGATTGAGTCTAAAGTTGAATAAGTCACCAATACCGCCTTGAGATGAAGGTGTGTTGATTAAGATTCTGCAAGTGTGGAGTTTAACACCGAATTTTTCAATTCTTTCAGAATCTCTTTCGTCTGTGTAAAGTACAGATGTGTGGCCTGCTCCGCCAAAATCAACAAGGTCATATGCTTTTTGTACAGCATCATCAAAGTCTTTAGCTTTGTACATAGCCAGTACCGGAGAGAGTTTTTCGTGAGCAAAAGATTCTTCTTCGCAGATATCTGTAACTTCGCCAATAATAACTTTTGTATCTTGAGGAACAGTTACGCCGGCCATTTCAGCAATTTTGTATGCAGGCTGGCCTACAATAGCAGCGTTTAATCTGCCGTCTTTGATGATAGTAGCGGCTACTTTATCTTTTTCTGCTTTAGAAAGGATGTGAGCACCTCTTAAAACAAATTCTTTTTTAACTTCATCATATACGTCTTTTACTACAACAACTGATTGTTCAGAAGCACAAATCATACCGTTGTCGAAAGTTTTTGACATAAGGATTGAAGAAACAGCCATTTTAATATCAGCAGTTTCATCGATAACAGCAGGAGTGTTACCGGGGCCTACACCAAGAGCAGGTTTGCCTGAAGAGTAAGCTGCTTTAACCATTCCCGGACCGCCTGTAGCAAGAATCATATCGATATCTTCGTGGTGCATCAATGCAGCTGAAAGTTCAACAGAAGGCTCATCAATCCAAGCAATAAGACCATCCGGAGCACCTGCTTTAACAGCAGCTTCCAAAACAATTCTTGCAGCTTCGATTGTACATTTTTTAGCTCTCGGGTGTGGAGAGAATACAAGAGCATTTCTTGTTTTCAATGCGATCAATGATTTAAAAATAGCAGTAGAAGTCGGGTTAGTTGTAGGAATAACGGCTGCAATAACACCGATAGGTTCAGCTACCTTTTTGATTCCGTTAGCTTTATCTTCAAAAATAACGCCGGCTGTTTTCATATTTTTATATTTGTTGTAAATATATTCAGCAGCAAAGTGATTTTTGATGATTTTATCTTCCATAACGCCCATGCCTGATTCTTCAACAGCCATTTTAGCGAGAGGAATTCTCATTTTGTCAGCGGCAGTAGCAGCTGCTTTAAAGATTTTGTCTACCTGTTCTTGAGAGAAAGTAGCATAAATCTTTTGAGCTTTTTTAGCTCTTTCAATGATTAATTTCAAATCGTCATGAGTCTTAACTTCACTTGATTTGTTGAAAGCTTTTTCGAGCTTTTCAGTTTCGGCTTGTTTTTTAGTTGCCATAGTGTAACGTCTCCTTTATCGTGAAATTATTCACTATTAATATAACCCAATCAAAATAAAATTTCAAGTGTTATTTTTACAATTATTAAAAATATTATACATTTGAAATACGCTGTCAGAGAGACTATGCGTATATACAAATTATATTGCAATATAACAGAGAGCCTCAATTACAAATGTGATTTTTTTCACGATAGAATATTTAACAAATTGATATGATAATCAGTTTTTTATATAATTTTTAAAAGACAATCTACTAATAGTAAGGAATATATGATTAATAAAAAACTTTATAACGGGCTGGAGAAATACAGAAAAAACTTTGCAGAATCAAATTTAAACACGGTTTCTATTGTTTGCTTTGATTATGAAATTGAAACAGCCGTAAAAGTTTTTCAAGATAAATTTGGCGCCAAAATTGAAAGAATTTTGATATCCCCTTACTTTCCAAGAAAAAATGATATTTCCGAATATGAAAACATCCCCGTAGAATCATTAGAATACAACTATGACAAAAACAATCTTGCGGTTTATATTGATTTTTACGAAATGGTCGACAATCATTGGATTGCAACAATGAATATGATTGCCCAAAACAGAAAAGGTTTGTATTACTTCTTCACACCTGCTGATTATAAAAACGGCTGTATGTTGACTTTTCCACCGCTAAAAAGCTTTTATGAAGCACATAAACAAGAAATTGATAAAGTGTATTCACTTTTATCTTCTAAAAAAAGTAAAAAAGTTTTTCTTCAGCGTCTAAAATCGCTAACAGAAGGTGATGCGGGTTATTTAGCTTATAACGGAGAAATGGATTATTTCCCTCAAGAGCTTATGCCAACGGTCAAAAAAGGTGCTGTTATTGTGGATGCCGGTATCTCTTCAAGCATTTTTGAGCTTGAAAAATATACAGAACTTATCGGAGAAAAAGGTAAGATATTTGCGTTTGAAGCATCACCAATAGAATGCGAAAAAGCAAAAAACATAATAGCAACGAAACCTTTGCTAAAAAATGTAGAATTGCTTTGTCTCGGGCTTTGGAACAAGCACGAAAAATTACAAATGGCAGTAGGAAACGGTGGTTCTTCTGTTTTGTATCCTATTAACGGAGACGCTGTAGAGTGCGAGCTGGTTGCATTGGATGATTTTGTAAAAGACAACAAAATAAACAAACTCGATTACATAAAAATGGATATAGAAAGTGCAGAGCCTAACGCTTTGAGAGGTGCACAAAAAACCATTAAAAAATTCAAGCCTGATATGGCAATATGTATTTATCACGCACCTTCTCATCTCTGGGATATTGCATTGTATTTAAATTCACTCAATATTGGATACAACTTTTACATTCATCATCACAGCTCTACGTGTTGCGAAACTGTTTTATATGCAGTGCGTCCGGTTTTCATAAAAAGGGTATTCAACATTGTTAGAAACTTCTTATACGACATATGGCATCTGCGTATTGGCAAGACAATCGAAAAAGGAATAAACAGTATTGAGCTCAAAAACAAAAGAGTAGTAGTTTACGGAGCAGGCAAGCATTTTGAATCACTTTTGCAAAACGGTGTTTTTAAAAATATAAATGTTGTGGCCTTAAGTGACAGAAAGTTTGAAAAAACTAGTGAGTACAAAGGTTACACAGCCATTCCCCCGAATGAAATATTGAATTACAAACCTGACATAATCTACATCGCAATGCAAGAAGGTATGGTTGCTCACGCGTTTTTAACCGAGAAGTTTAAAGAGAAAATGCAAAAAATAAAATTTATTAATGTTTAGCAGATTTTTTCTCCATTATTTTCCTGATTTTTGTATTGTCACCATATATACAAGGAGAATCGTAAGGACGAGACGGATATTTGCCAAAATCAGGTTTTATAGAGAGGTTGTGCAGTTTGATAAAAAACTCTACCTGTTCTTTAATGGAAACAGGTTTGCCTGAACAGCAGTTTATAATACCCGTCACATCTTTTTGCATAGCCACTGCTGCAATTTGTTTTGCCAGTTCATTGATTTCTATGTAATCAAATTTATTTTTGCCATCAGTAAATGGAAATGTCTCTTTACCTTCTGCAGCCATTTGCAAAATTTTAGAAAAAACAGAGCCTGAGCTATGCATATCATCACCATAAGTATAGAAAAATCTCAAATGCTGGTAGACTACGTCTTTGTCTTTTGTATAAACTTCAAGCAATCTTCTCAAAGTATCTTTTGATATGCCGTAAAAAGACATTGGATGAGGCTCCACATCTTCTTTTACTTCACCTTCATAATAGCCGATATCGTGCATCGAGCCTACTGTGATAACTTGTTTTAGTCCGTTATCAATAAGATTTTTTATAAAATCAAAGTTTTTTGAAATCGATTCAATATGGTACAAAGAATTGTGAACAGGCACATCTTTGCATGCAAGATGAATCAAGACATCAGGTTTATTAAAAAAGTCAAAATAGTTTTTGTTCTGTGAAAAAATATCTGTATCAAACTTTTGCGCTCTGTCGTCAATATAGTCGTGGTTTATATCAACAGCAACAACTTCTACAGACTCATCGAGCAATGCCTTTACAAGATGAGACCCTATATATCCGTTTGCTCCTGTTACAAGTACCTTCATAAACACTCCTCTAGTCTGATAATTAAAACCACGTATATTTGAAAACTTTTAATGCTTTAATTATATGATTTCTTATATTATTGATAAAAGAATCAGGCTTTACAATATCAACACGGACTACTTTATCAGATCCGTAATATGACTCCAGTTTTTTAAAATCTAATGCGTTTTCTTTTATATAATCCCTTACACTCCTTGCAAGAGGATTAAAAACTAGCTCACCTTTGTATTTATACAAGCAGCCGGGATTGATTACCATATTTGTCAAATATTTTGATATTTTTTTTGCATCTCTTTTGTTTTTTGAAATTACTACCCAGTCTGTTTTTTTGTCAATTACACAGGCCGCATTATCGGCAGAGGATATTTCAAAAGAACGTGGATAGTAATTTTTGTTATCAGTTGTTGTTCTTATATTTGAGCCTGCCTGCATATAGTCATCGCAGTGTGTAAAAGATTTGTAAGAATCTTTATGTTTTTCATAGTCTTCTTTATCGTGCAGACAGTAATTCCCTGCTTTAATTTTTGGAGAGCCTACATCTTTAAGTTTTTCTAACAAAGTAGGAGATATGTCATCTATATCCTCACAAGAAATCCTCTGTGGTACATCAAGACACAAAGAACAAAGCTCGCACCATTGCAGCTGTTCACCAAATTCTTCCGGTGTGCGGTTATACCAGCCTTTTTCAACAGGCCAGCCGCCGGGTCCGTCAAAAAGCATATCAAGAGCAGCAGCAATTTCACAGAAAAAAGCACCTTTAGGCGTAATCGTTGCAGACCAGGTGTTTTGAGCAAAGCAGTTATCTCTTTTATTAATAAATTCTTCATCACTAATTCCAAGATCTTTTCTTGCCATCAATATAGCCTGATGCAAACATTTGTTGTTGTGGTCATTTAAAAGCTGCCAGTCAAAAGTATCATTAATAGTTTCAAAATGTCTGTAATAGCCTTTGTTCAAAGAAGACCAGAGCCCTATCTGTGCACAGGTATTGTTTAAATTTTTATAGATATGCTCTTGCATATTATAAATAGGCTTTCTTGAATTGTAGAGAAAATGTCCTACTCTTTTTTGCCTCATATAATCCACAAATTTTTCAAATTCCGGATGCAGCGTAGGTTCGCCACCGATAATGCCGACACAGCCTTTCCAACCGTCAAAGGAATCTACTGCTTTTTTAAAAGTTTCAAAATCCATAAAAAACGGTTTTGTATGATGACCGCAAAACCTTGTACAGTTAGAACACCTGTTAATGCAGGCATTTGTAATATCTATCTGTATTATTTTCATATCCTTAGGACTTTTCATTAGCGCCTCTCATCTTTATGTTCAAAACCAATAACACTTATTTATTAACAGACACAACCGGAAAGGGTTCAGCCTTTTATACAGCCTTTTGTAAAAACAGTGATAGTTATACTTTTTGTAATCCAAATGCTGTGCATTTTTTACAAAATCATTGTACAGACGTATTATAGTTTCCTTATCGCCGGGCTCTTTGTTATAAGAAAACATATATATGAGCTCGGCTTTTGTTCTGTTTTTAAAATATTCTTCCTGAGAATCAAAAATATCGTGTTTTATCAAAAAATCATACATATTTTTTATGATTTTTATTTTATCGAATTTTTTCTCCGCAGCTTTTGCTCGGCCTATTGTATTTGTGTAAGAAGTTGTGCGAAAAAGATGATTGTACAGATAGAGCTTTAGCCCGCAGTATTTTGATATAACACTAACATATTGCATAATAAAAGCATCATCTTCTGCCGAAACGCCGTCAGGAAATCTAATATCGTATTTGTCTATGATAGATTTTCTATATATTTTATTCCATAGCAAAACATTTATAGAATGTTTTATGCAATCGTTTAGTTTAATATTGCCCTCAGGGTTAGAGTTAATATAATTGGCCAATTCTTTATCAAGTGAGCTGTTTTCTATATTGGATTTACAAGTAACAAGCTCAGCATCATATTCCTTCGCGGCGTTAAGCATCAACTCGCACATATTTTGTGAATAGGTATCATCATTATCACAAAACATAATAAACTCGCCTTGTGAATTATCCAGCCCCATATTTCTTGCAGTAGCCGGGCCGCTATTTTGACCTGTTGAAAAAATTTTTAAACGGGAATCCTTTTTTGCATAGTCATTTATGATATTCAAAGATTGGTCAGTAGAACAATCATCAACACAAATGATTTCAATATTTTTGTAACTTTGGCAAATTAGAGAATCCAAACATTTCGCTATATAATCCTGGGCATTATACACAGGTATAATAATTGAAATCAAAGAGTTTTCCGACATTTTAACTCCAAATTTCCTTCCATACCTCAACAAACGGTTTGTTAATCAAAGGTTTAATTTTTATTTTTGAGCTTCGAAGGCAAGTCTCTTCCAAATCCTCGATAACACTGACAAAATAAAGCATACTGACAAGTACATAGTCAGGTTTTAAAGAAGTAATTTCATCAGGTGCACAAGCCTTATAGCCGGCGTATTGCAATTCGGGTTCATGGTTTATAAATTTTCTGTCTGCAATTGCAATTATATTCAAAACGGATAAATCATATTTTTCATTGAGCGCATTAAAGAAAGCACCCGCGCCATATATTATTATGGTTTTATCTTTGAGTTTTTTTGCAAGTTTATTAAGATGTTTTTGAAAATTTATACGCTCAAGATAGTTAATAAAATCCTCATTATCCCGCAAAGTCTTTTTATCCATCTTTCTCTCATCCAACACTATATATTACATTAATGCTAGCATTTAGTAATACTTTAGTCAACGAACTTTACTCCATATAGCAGTTTTAAATCTGAAATTCATGTTATAAAATAAAAAAATGAACGAAAATAATCCGGACATTATCGACAGATATTTTAAATCAATGGAAAAATGCTTTTCTATTGCCTGTCAAAAAGTAATTTTTGAACCGTCTTCAAAAAAAGAATGGTTTTTTGAGAATGACAAATGGTGTTATTTTGAGTTTTATTGCGATGACAGTTATTATCGCCTGGTTTCTTCAGAACAAAAAGATTTTTCTGCCGAATGCATAATCAAAGACATGAGCTACGAGATAAAAATGCTGCTTGGTTTTGTCAGACTAAGAGGTGTGGTTACCATAGAAAAACAAATGTTTTCAGACTATGTAACAAAATACGAAAAAGAACATTCTTTAACTCCTGATTTAACTATAGAAAAATTCAACTTTGATTTGAAACAAAGAGAAGAAAAAGAGCTTGAAAAAACAGATAAAATTGCCAACCGTATTTTGACCGGCTGTCTTGGCATAATATTTATACTTATCATAATTTTCGGCCTGTTTGCTTTATCGGTTTTCTTTGCGCCCAAGGCAAAAGCAGCCTCAAAATATTCACAGGAATTTATCCAAAATTTTTATTTGTGCAGAGCTTTTTCAGAATCAAAATATAATGTTGCATACAACTCAAATTCTACATACGAAATAAAAGGTTATGCCCCTGATGGCAGCGGAAAGTGTGTTTATGTTGAAACAAACCGCTGGCAGCGAGGCGCCAATGTCACCACTTGCTATTTTAATCAAAAACAGATACAAGAATATTACACAGCAATGATAAACCCTGACATAAAAGGTTCCGTGCTGGTTAAAGGCATGCCTGTTGTAGGCAAAAACGAAGAAGTTGTATTTTTACAATACTTTAACAACCCCGAAGTCTGCATCACAAAGACCATTCGCTAACTTTTTTGTACCCAATAATTTATACAACAATTTCTCAATAATTTTAAATTTGAACAAAATTTTTAAATAATCGTTTATGATCTATGAGTACATAAAAAGGAGAGATTATGAAGAAAATTTTATCTGCAGCACTGGTTGGTGCTCTGGCAATAGGCTTTATAAGTGCCGGCGGATTGAAAGCCGCTGCTGATGTGATAGAAAGAGGCTTTGTTTCAGTTTCAACCACTGCCAACACAGAACTTCCGCCTGATGTTGTAGAAATAAGCATCGCTGTGCAAACCCAAGACACAAAATCCTTGCAAAAAGCTACTGCCGAAAATAAATTAATATCAGACAAAGTTTACTCATCTTTGAGTGCAATGATAAACAAAGACAACGGAGATTTTATCAAAACAACTAATTTTAACGCAGCTCCCATTTATAATTACAAAAATAACAAAAAAGACCTTGTCAGATATGAAGTGTCAAACAGCATTATTGTTCATACAAAATCCATAAAAGACGCAGGAACAATGATAGACAGAGCAATATCTCTGGGCGCAACAAATATAGATAATATAAACTTTTCCGTATCATCTTATGACAAACAATGCGACCAGCTGCTTGGCATGGCTGCTAAAAAAGCTTTTACAAGAGCAGGTATTCTTGCAAAATCAGCCAACAACACTCTTGCCGGAATTAAATCAATGAACGGCAGCTGCTCTACATCCAGCAATATACCTCAATACAGACTCCTTGCTAAAAATATGGCAATGAGTGCATCCGCAGATTCTTCCGTGGAAAGCTCAAGCCCTATCCAAGGCGGTGTTATCAAGCTGTATGCAAATTTAAATGCTTCTTACTTTGTTAAATAAACACTTATCTCATTTAAATTCCGAACGCATTAAAACCCAATCAGTGACAGATTAGTTTCTTTCACCGATTTCTTTTTCCCAGCAAAAATAAAAATAAACAGCAAGAATAAAATATACAACCCACATGATAAAGGTGGCGTAAGTTTTGGCACCGTGTATAACAAGATTCAGCCACATCAAAGACGACAAACCGTTGACGACCATCCAGATTATCCATTGCTCAATGCATCTTTTTACTGTCAAATACATCCCAAAAACAGACAATACCGTAGTGATACCATCAAATACAGGGCTGGAATCTTTGAAGTAATATAACAGCACAATGGCACAAATACACGCCCAAAGGGCTGCCAAAGACAATTTTAACCGTTCATAAAAAGTTAGTTGCTTTTTGATAATCTCTGCGGTTTCTTTTTTCAGATGTTTTCTCCATGCAAAAATACCTATTATTTGCATGGGAAAGTAATAACACATATACAAAGCAAGATTTCCCCAAAGCCCGTTATCAAATGCAAGCCAGCTGTAACAACAGGTGCCTGTTAGCCCAAAAATATAACAAGAAACCTTTCCTTTGCCTGCAATAGTTGAATATAAAATTCCACATACAGCTGAAATCACTGCAATAATGCTATCTTTTACAACAATCGCATTTACAAAAATTATTGTAAAAACTATACAAAGACCGATTACTTCAGCCCTTTTCCAACCATTTAATTCAGCTTTTACAAATTCTTTTATGCTCAATATTAATGTACTCTGCAATTTACTTTTTATTATGTATGTTATCTAATAAAAATAAATGAAAGTAAATTTTAACGGGATATACACTAATAAACTTTTGTTAAAAAGTTTGAAATTTGCCGCCAAAAACGGCACACTTTTTAGTGCAACTGCATCTCTTTTTCTATCAACTGCAGCAAGACCTATTGCTATTATGTCAACACCTAAAACAGACAGGGAAAACAAAAAAATTGCCTGTGCAAAATCACTTTCTTCCAGCATTGTAGGCTACTTAATTATGCTTGCATCTTCTCTGCCGGTCTCAAAAGCAATAGAAAAAATCGATAAAAACCCTTTAAAATATCTAAAAAAAGAAACAATTAAAAACCTGCAAGGCAGTTCAAAATTTTTGAATCAATCAAAAATTTATTCATTTGCGTCACAAATTTTTAAACTTGGAGTTGGACTTATAATAGCCGCTCCCAAATCAGCACTGACCTGCGTAATGATTCCGTTTATTGCCGGTGTTTTTCCCGGACAAAAATCTCAAAAACAAGAATCTGACAGTATTAAAAAATCCAAGGTAATTTCTTTCAAAGGAATCTACAATAAAGTTTCAGAAAAGCTTGCTAAAGGAATCGGAAAAATAATTGATAAAAAACTGTTTCAGAACTTTGCAAAAAAATATTATGATACGAATTATGCCCAGCATATAACATCGCTTACTGATATTGTGCTTACATTGTCTTTTGTCCAACAGACAGCAAAAAACAAAAAAATTGAAGAAAAACGAAAAAAACCGTTAATTTACAATTCGATTATTTCAACAGGACTCTGCTTAACTGGAGGCTATGCAGTTAACAGTGCAACAAATAAGTCTACTGAAAAATTTATAAATAAATTTCGGGCTATAAACAAAAACCTGCCGGAATTGGAAAAGTATATTGAAGGCATAAAAATTGCAAAACCGGTGTTAATTCTAGGTGCAATATATTATATGTTTATTCCTGTTATATCTACTTTTCTGGCAGACAGAACAGAGATTAAAGGAAAACTTGAAAAACCGCGTCTGTTAAAGTAATTCAGATATTTTTAGTGTTTAAAATATAATCTTTTAAAACAACAGCATGATTGATTTTGGAATCTTTTGCTGCATAAAGCAGAGTAACATTATATTTTTTTAAAAGTTGTTTAATCTTTTGTACAAAAGCATTTCCTTTAAGTTCTTCTTTATAATGTATAGAAAATTCCTTGAATTTATCAGCCTCATGGTTAAACCATTCGCGAAGATGAGGGCTTGGAGCGATATCTTTGTACCAGTCATCCAGATGAGCCTGGGTCTTTGAAACACCTCTTGGCCATAATCTGTCTACAAGTATCCTCTTTCCGTCATCAAAGGAGGGTTTTTCATATATTCGTTTTATTTTTAATTCGTGCATAAAATCAATATAAAACAGGACAGCTATTTTTTTAACTGCCCTGTAAAATGAATGATATTGCCCGCAATATTTAGCCGAGTATTGCTTTTAAATCCTCTTGAGGTGTTGTAACAGGTTTTATTTTGAATTTTTCAACCAGAATATTTAAAACATTAGAGGATACAAATGCGGGAAGGGTCGGTCCGAGTCTGATATTTTCTATACCGAGATAAAGGAGTGTAAGTAAAATACAAACAGCTTTTTGTTCATACCAGGACAATACTAGTGATAATGGAAGCTCATTGACAGTACAGTCAAAAGCTTTTGCAAGCTCTATTGCAACTTTTATTGCTGAATAAGCATCGTTGCACTGACCCATATCAAGCAGCCTTGGAATACCGTCTATATCACCCAAATCAAGGTCATTAAATCTGAATTTACCGCAAGCAAGTGTCAAAACCAAAGTATCGGAAGGTGTTAATTTTACAAAGTCTGTATAGTAATTTCTTCCCGGTTTTGCACCGTCACAGCCACCAACAAGAAAAATATGCTTTAATTTTCCGGCCTTTACAGCATCAATAACATTGGAAGCAACTGACAAAACACTATTATGCGCAAAACCCGTTGTCAAAACGTCACCGCCATTGATACCTGTCATTTTTTTATCTTCTTTATATCCGCCAAGCTCAAGCGCTTTTTCTATTACCGGTGAAAAATCTTTGTCTTCGCCAATATGGGTACATTCCGGATATTCAACAACAGAGCTTGTAAACACTCGGTCTTTGTAGCTTTCTTTGACAGGCATTATACAATTTGTTGTAAACAATATAGCGCCCGGAAGATTATCAAACTCTTTTTGTTGGTTCTGCCATGCAGTACCAAAATTTCCTTTTAAGTGGGTATATTTTTTAAGCTCAGGATATGCATGGCAAGGCAGCATTTCGCCGTGGGTGTAGATATTTATACCCTTATCTTTTGTTTGTTCCAATAAAATAGCAAGATCTTTTAAATCGTGGCCCGTAACAACTATAAATGGGCCTTTTTCAATATTTGTTGTTACTTTGGTAGGTACAGGTGTTCCATAAGATTCTGTATTGGCTTTATCAAGAAGCTCCATACACTTCAAATTGATTTCACCTGTTTTTAACACAAGTGCCAAGAGTTCATCTACAGACAAATCTTTTGATATTGCACGCAAAGCCTCATAAAAGAAACTGTCCACATCATTGTCTCTGTACCCTAAAACACGAGCGTGATGTGCATATGCTGCAATACCTTTTAAACCGAAGAGAATGAGAGATTTTAAACTTCTGATATCTTCGTTGCAATCCCACACACTTTGTATGTCGAATTCTTTTGAGCCTGCTTTTTCTATAACTTCATTGATATCCTCTTGTATAGATTGCGCATCAAAATTAACATTAGTTATTGTTGTAAATAATCCCTCTATCAAAATATTTGTATTTTCTTCTGTTTGAGGAAGTGTATTAGCCAATTTTATCAGTGAGCTTGTTAATTCATCTTGAAGATTAGATACCTCTGCTGTTTTACCACACACCCCAATTTGTGTACAACCGGTGCATTTAGCAGTTTGTTCACACTGAAAACAAAACATTTTATTCATTATATTTCTCCTTTGTTTAATAATTGCATTATAAATTGGCTGTACTAAATAATCTGTTGCACATGCAACGGATATGTTAGGATAGATCTATGAATATTTTTGAAAATATATCCAAACAAGAAAAAAATGAATTGCAAAAGTGTTTGCAGGCCGTTTTAAAGAGTTATAAGAAAGATGAAATTATATTTAATGCAGACGAAAAAGTCTCTTGTATTTATTATGTACAAGAAGGTGCAGTAGAGCTTATAAAAGACGATTTGAACGGTAATGAAATCATTATTGGCCGTATTTTTGAAAATGAAACATTTGCAGAATCCTTTGTGTGCACCCAAACACCTTCTATGGTTTGTGCCAAAGCGCTTACTGATACAAAAATACTAATGCTAAACTTTAACAGAATTTTAAATATATGCTCAAATTCTTGCCCTTTTCACAAAAAGCTTCTTAAAAATTTGTTGAAAATAATTGCATTTAAAAATATACATCTTCAAACAAGGCTTGAACTATTATCAAAAAAGACACTGAGAGAACGAATCTTGTGCCTTCTTTCAAAATACAAAAAAAGTACAGATTCAGAAATCTTTGAAATACCGTATTCCAGAGAAAAAATGGCACAATTTTTAGGCGCCAACAGAAGTGCACTTTCCCGGGAGCTTTCTAAATTAAAAAACGAAAACTTGATAGATTATCATTTCAATTCATTTAAAATAAATTTATAGGCACCAATCAAGTCCTGCGTTTTTTAATCTTTCCTCAACATTAGCAAGATAAGGCATAGCAGGAATTGCTCCGGCTGATTCAACACAAAGACTTGCAACAGCATTTGCAAAGTATGCAAAAGAAGATAATTCATTATCTGTTAAATTATTCAGATTACCTTTATCTTTTGACAATTTATACAAAAATCCGCCCCAAAAAGAATCTCCCGCGCCATTTGTATCTTTTACTGTGCATTTAAGTGGCGCAACATATTGTCCGCTATTATTCGCATAGATATAAGCACCTTTTGAGCCTAATGTAACAGCAATTACTTTAACACCCTGTTCGTAAAGTTTTTTTGCGGCTTTTTCTATATCTGATTCATCTGTTAAAAGAACAGTTTCTTCATCTGATATCTTCATTACATCAGCGTAGGGTATTAAGCTTCGCATTCTTATTTGTGCAATTTCCTCGTTTTCCCACAAAGCGGCTCTATAATTAGGGTCATAAGATATCAGGCTTCCGTTTTCTTTTGCATATTTTACCGCATAAAAGGTTGTAGCACGGCTTGGTTCATCCGTCAAAGAAAGAGAGCCTACATGGAATATCCTGGTATCTTTTAAAATATCAAGATTAATATCTTGCTGCTGCATTTGTGTATCTGCACCAGGTTTGCGTGCAAATGAAAAACTTCTTTCACCATTTTCGTTTATATTAACAAAAGCAAGTGTAGTAAAATACCTGTCGTCCAGAATCAAACCTTTAGTGTCGATTTTCTCTTGCTCAAGGGTTTGTTTCAAAAAGCATCCATGCATATCATTACCGACTTTGCCGAGAAATGCACAACGTGCACCGAGTCTTTGCGCACTAACTAGTACATTAGCTGGAGCACCGCCGGGATTTTGCGCAAACAATCTTTGACCGTTCGGGCTTATGCCCTGAAAGGTAAAGTCAATTAGCAACTCCCCGAAGGATGCAATGTCAAATGTTTTTAAATCATTGTTCATACTATTAACATACCAACTTATCCGGATTTTTAATCTAATTGCCAAATTTGTTTATAAAACTGTCTGTATTCGTAAAAAACATAAACTCATCTGTATTTTCTTTATTGACATTTGTATCAAATTTGAATGAATTAAGACCGTTAATTTCCAGTTTATATTCGTTTCTTGCGCCTTCTAACCTATAGTAGCTTAAAGGTTTAAAAGAAGCCTTTTTATCAAAGATTCGTCCATTGCAGCCAAGAATCTCCAACAAATCGGATTTTTGGTCTGCCAATTGTAGTTTTTTAAGAAAGATTGGATATTTAATTCTTTCATCTTGTATTAAATTAACAAACATACGCGCAGGCCAGCCAAAAGAAAAACTTTGATTCACAATATCTTTTAACTCTTTTGCTGTATGATTCAGGTCTTTGCCGCTAATAATATGGATTGCATCCCCGAGATTATTAATTGCAGTATTTAAAACATCACTCAAGAGTTTTGTAGAGGTTGTTTGTTCCTCTATTTTTTTAACTGTTTCAAAATTCCAACCCTTAAAATTAAGTGTTTGTTGATTAAAGTTTTTTTGTTTATTTAACTTTAAATTAACTGTAGTTTTTGAATTTCCTTATGCAATTTTCATCCAAACGATACCTTTTATAACCCTACGAAGATAATTTAACATATTGTGCAGTAATTATAAAACTATTAAGTTTTTTTTAAAAGCAAATTTTTCTATTTTGCTGTTTTATATCAATATGATTAAAATAGAAAAAATTGCAAGATATCCTCTCGAATTTACAAAAGGCACATCTGTTCAAAGAACTAAGCTTGCACGTGCTCTTAATTATAGATTTTTTCAAAATATTTCTAAACAGTTTAAATCTAAAGATGTTAGTTTTGATGTCTTTCAAAAAACATTAGACGATGCTTGCCCTTTTCATAAAAATATAAGCCTCATAAAAAGTCCAAATAAAGGAGGGGCAGTAACAATTAAAGTAAATGATGAAAGCAAAAATATTATCGGATACAATATGCTGATACCCGCAAATCAATTTTCGGGAGAAATCCCTCTTACAACAGCTGATACTTTTATGCACGAAACAGCTCATTATTTCTCTTTTATGACAAATCCAAAAACAATTGCAAGGATTGCAAAAGTATACGAAACAGAGCTCTACCTAAAAACACAAAATTTTTATAACTCAGTATTATATTCAAAAAATGCTTTACCAAAGCAAGAAATTGCTGCAAAACTTGATGAATTACTTTCTAAATTAGATCCAAAAGAACGTATTGATTTTTTACAAAACTCCAGATATCGCCTGAAAGATGAACTCCTGGCATTTTCCGAAGGTGAAAAATACCAAAGCCAGATACAAGATATTCATTCAGACAAAATTTGCTATAAAATTGAGGCGATGAAATACTCAGATTACAATTTTGAGATGAAAATTGATATTCTTGAAAAAAAACTTGCCAAAGAGTTAAAGGATTATAGAAACAATATATCTTTATAAAATGGCAAATTGCACCCTACCTGCTAATATGTGTTGAACAGGGTTCTTAATTTGACTTTTTCTACAAGAATTGATAAATTATACAAATGAAAAATGTTTTCATTTATAATAATGCAGCTTTTATGCTCAAAAAGATTTATTTTATTGTTCTTTTTTTTTTGTGCATTGTTGCAATTATTTTATCGATATTGTTGAATAATCCCAATATTCTTTTGGTTATGCCGCCTTGTGTAATAGGTATTTTTATATTTTACTACAAAGTCCCGCTGAATAATTCAATGTACTATAGTTCAATTATTATTGATAATATAAAAAATCAACTATCGTTTGTCACTATTTACAACCCAAAAAAAGTTTTTGAATATAAAAATATTCAGAGCATAATGTATGATATAAATTCGGAACCTTTTAGAAGAAGAGTTGATATTAATTTACATATTAATATGAAAAATGGGGAAACTGAGAATATCTTTTTTACAAATTTGGAATTCGACATAAAAAATGTTTTGAATAATATACCTTCTGATAGTGGTATATTTGTTGATGCTCCTATAAATGATAACCGTCTTGGACAAGGAATTATGTACATTGTATTAGTAATGATTTTGGCATTTTTCATGGCGTTGATACAAGGGTAAAAATCGATATAGTCGGAGCAATATGGACTATAACCATCTTTTCTTTAATGTTTATTATTATTAGTTACAAAATTACGTTGATGTAACTAAAGCTCGCTACTGCTCATTCAATCTGTTCGCTATCCGGCATGAATAGAGCTCTCGCCTTGTGTGAGTTCTCAAATCCAAAATCTCAACAAAATAAAAAGCCCTGTAACAAAAGTTATTGGGCTTTTTATGGGGCGGGTAATGGGATTCGAACCCATGTATATCGGAACCACAATCCGAGGTCTTAACCACTTGACGATACCCGCCATAATTTATTGGATTTAATAAAAATATATCAAATAAAAATTCTTTTGCAAGATTTAATATGAATTTTTCTAATACAGCTTAATTTTATTAACCTAAAAAGGATAAAGTCAGCATAAAAACAATTTTTATGCTGACTTCAACTTTGTGTGTTTTACAAGATTTATAACAAAATAGAATTGTTTACTTTATTTTCTTGAGTCCATTAATAATTTTCAAGCCTATTCTATGCGGTTCAAGAGCCTCTGACACATAGCCAGACGTATCTTTTGTTTTGAAAATAAGAGTAGTTTTATACTTGTCAGCACATGCAGTCATCACGCTTTTCATCCACTCTGTCAAGCTGAAAGATGCATCTTTTGATATCATTTTACCCATGTTTTCAACTTCTAAAAGTGTTCTTATTTTTGATTTTTCATAATTTATTTTTCCTGTCTGCAATTTCTCATAAAGATCTCTTTGCATTATAGTGCTATCTACACCTTTTACACGGTCATATAAAACATCAGAGTTTGTCCTTGTATAATTAACAAGCTCATCTGCAACATTACATTGAGGATCATGTATCATGATTACGTTTGGTATTTCTACCTGTTTACCGATTTTTTCATAGTTTATAAGCTGAGAAAATTTGTTATTTATTTCACCTTTTAATTTCAAAAGATTATTTTCTTGTTCTAAAGCACTTATCGCATCAAGCATCGGTTTTTTGTTTCTTAACAAAGCTTTTGCTTCTTCTTCAGCTTTCATATCATTAATGAGCATTGCAATACGCACTGTCTGTTTGTTAATTATATGATTTTCACTGAGCTTTCTGATACCGGCTTCTGTAGCACTAACCGGTGAATTGAGTACTTCAAATACACCTAAAGTCCCCACATTATTTACAAGTCTTGTCATTTCAGCTTTTTCTTTTCTCGTCATATACAAATAATCATCAGTATCATCAACAGCAGCTGCTATAAAATCTCCAACATATGACAATGGATAATTTAATCCGTGTGAATTTAAATATAACTCTCCAAAAGATTTTGTATTTTCCTTTTTAAAAGTTTGTTTCCAGCTATCACCAATTTGATTTATAAATCTCTTTGCAATGGCTACTTCCTCATCAGTATATTCTCCAGATGGATATTTATGACCTTTGAATGATACCGATGAATTGGGTAAAAGCATTCTTTGATTTTCATTATTGTTAACACCAGTATATTTTTGAAATTGTGAATAACCTTTAATTGTGCTTACTCTCATTTTTCCTCCTTTTTTAGTTTTCTATAAACATCTTGTAATCTTGCCTGTAGTTTTTTAGAGTTTTTTCATCTAAAAGCGAATTATTAAATCTTTCTTTTGCGTAATCTAATAAGTCTTTGGCACTTATTCTTTTTGACTCAAGAGAAACATTTTTTACAATTTCTTTTAAATAAGAATTGTTAAAAGCTCCGCCTTGTTGGTTTGCCCAGTCAAGAAGGTTGTCTGCAAGCTCGCTATAGTTGAGCTCTCCGGCTTCTCTTCCGTCAACATAGTATTTTAAAATCTTCATCATATTTATTTTTGAAGGTGGGTCATACGAAACAAAGACAGGTTTTATACTCTTTATTTCCTCTCCAGCTCTGCCTAAAAAGTTTGTTGTACCAAAAAATGTACAATGAAATTTTTGAGAACAGTCTTTTAGAAAATCAAAAATTTTCTTTGTATAAACAGAACCTGTATCACAAAATTTCGTAAATTCATCTGCAAAAATAATAGTTCTTCCCTTTTTGGCAAATTCTTTTTCAGCTTCAATAGATTTTTGGGTAATTAGGTCATAAAAACCTTCTATTGAAAATGCATCATCGGATACATCAATAATCCTGGATTGCGTTTCTTCTGCAATAGCTAAAGTTGATGTTGTTTTTCCGTTACCTTTAGGACCGAAAAAGAAAAATGCACTTGGAATATCAACCTTTTCGCCTTTTTGTTCTTTTTTTATTTTGGAGATAAATTCTCTTTGCAAAACATCTTTTATATCCTCATATCCTGCTATTTTGCCAAGCCCGAACCCTTTTACAATATGCTGGTCATTTAACTGTTTCTTAATATTTGAATCCAGTTTATTCTGATAATCCAAATTTTTTGCTTGTGCCTCAAGAGCAGCATGTTCTGTGTCAATTCTTATTTCTTTTAATTTTTTTATTTTTTCTCTGATTTCAGATTCAGAAGCTTTTCGTTCTATCGCTGATAAATAGTCTTGATATGCTTTATCCCATGCCTGTTTTACTTTAGAGTTACCTTCGCTCACTTCATTTACCAGTTTTCTTCCGTACTGGATGAGATTTTCTGCTTCATTACCAAGCCCTTTGATTGCTTTAAAAGAAGTAGGTTTTTGATAACAACTGTAATTAGGATATGTGTTATTGATTGATATTATTTCCATGTTTTTTGTTAATCCATCCCTCTTTTTGTTTTTTGTAATATTCATAAGCGCCATAAATACCGCCACCGCCTAATAAAATACCCAAAAAAGTTTTGATTTTTTTATTTGTACTTTTTTGTACTTGTTTTTCACCCTCTTTTACAATATCTTCAATTTTTTTATTTATTTTAGCTGACGGCCTTTTAGGTGCAGAATTAATATTTTCTGATACAGGTATTGCATTTTTCATGGTTGAAGATTTGCCTGACATTTCAGGCTTTAATGGTTTTTCTTCTTTTGGAATTTGTTTTATATTATTTGATACCTGCACTTCGGCTTTTTTAAATTCCGTACTACCTATAAAAGGTTCTGTTTTTAACATCAATTTTAGCCCGACTCTATGCGGCTCCATTGTTTCTGAAACAAATTTTGAAGAGTCGTTTGTTTTAAATATTATTGTTGTTTTGTACTTTTCTGCACAAGCTGTCATTACTCCTTTCATCCACTCTGTTAAGCTAAACGGAGCTTCTTTTAATATGAGATTTTCAAAACCTTCTACCTCCAGTAAGCTGCGCTTGCCGGTTTTATCAAAATTTGCTTTGCATTTCTTTAATGTTTCATATAGCTCTCTTTGTGTTTCTTGATTGTTTTTATAAACTATCTTTTCATAATTTGTGTCAGACAAATCTTTTGCCATTTTTATCATTTCATCTCCTACTATGTCAGCAGGATCTTGTATCATTATGCAGTTTGGCAGCTCTACAGGCTTGCCGCTTTTTTCCTGTTCTATAAAATATGCAAAATGTGCTAATCGTGAAACTTCAGAATCTATATTTTTCATAAAATATTCGTTATATTCATTCTTTAGCTTAAATGCATTGTCATATGCACCGTATCTTATACGAAGATTTTTTCTTATTTTGGGATTTTCCGCATCTATATCAAATTCAACAGGATGACTCTTTACAAATGCGTCTATTACTTCAGGAGGGTCTGTAGGAAGAGGAAAGTCTACAGCGTTTCCAAAAGAAATTTTTCTGTTTTGTTTTTTTAAGTTACCTAGTGTACTAAAATTTGCAGAATTTAAAGTAATCATAAATATCTCCATTTATTTTTTAATTTTGTTAATTATTTTTAACCCTACTCTATGGGGTTCCATTGTTTCCGGAACATATTTTGAAGAATCATATGCTTCAAAAATTAAAGTGGTTTTGTATTTTTCTGCACAAGCTGTCATTACGCCTTTCATCCACTCTGTCAAACTAAAAGGTGCCTTTTTTGATATCAGTTTTCCCATATCTTTTACTTCAAGAAGTGTTCTTGTGCCTGTCGTGTCAAAATTTTGTTTTCCTGCTTTAAGTCTTGTATAAAGATCTTTTTGCATTTTTTCAGCAAAATCAGGGTAAACAATATCATAAAAAGTATTAGAATCTTTTCTAACATATTCGTGCAATATATTAGCCATATCACCTATATGATCTTCAATCATAATGACATTAGGAATTTCTACCGGCTTACCTAGTTTTTCATCATTTATAAGTTTAATAAAACCTTTATATAAATCACCCTTGAATGTTTCTATTCTATTGTTATACTCCAGCTCTTGAGCAGCTTTCTGTGCCTTTACAAAACGGTTTTTGCGAATTATTTCTTCCCTTTGTGCTTTAATATCAAGCATAAGCCGGGCTATTCTTGCAGTTTTTTTATCCAGTTTATTATTATCAATAAGTTTTCTAATACCGGCCTCAGCAGAGCTGAAAGGCGCATTAATTATTTCCCATATACCTAAAGTACCAACATCTCCCAAAACACGATATGCAAGTGCCATTTTTTCAGCATCGCCATGACTGGTTATATGACCCAATATATGATTTATCCCATGTGCTTTATTCCAGTATAAATGACCAAAAGTTTTGCCATTTTCCTTTTTGAAAGTTTTTTTCCACTCATCACCTATTTGATTTAAATACTTTTTAGCAATGCGAATTTCATCATCTTCATAATACCCTGAAGGATACCACTGTCCTTTAAAAGCAATGGTGCCTAAACGAGAAGTATTATTCCTTCTGTTTGATGACAAAGAAGATTTATTATTTGCAATTGTATATGAGTTGAATGACGTTAATGCAGAAACTTTCATACGTGTCCTTTTCTAAAATTACGTGTTAAACTTCTCGTATAATACTAAATTGAAAACCTCAAAACAAGAAATTTTGTTAGTTTACAAAGATTTGTTAAAATCGTAAATACTACTATATATAATCGAATATTTTTTTATAATATTTTAATTTTAATATTTATCCCTTATAGTAGTGTAAAATCTCGTAAAAAATGATATACTATTCTCAATGGAAATTATAATAAAGGAGAAGACACTAATGTCAAAAGAGGATAATTCTATAAGCTTTGGTATGGGTTTGCTTGCAGGTATTGTCGGTGGAGTGGTTGCGGCTATTTTATATGCCCCTAAATCAGGAGCAGAAACAAGAGAAGACGTTAAAAATTACGTTAATGATTTTGCTCAAAGACACGCTCCAGAAATCAAGGAAGCTAAAAAACAGGCTCTGGAATCTCTTGATATGATGAAGTATAAGCTTGAAAAGCAATACAACAAAATAAATGACCATATTAAAGCAAAACAAATGGCAAAAGCCAGAGAGATGGAAGACCAATCTTACGATTTCAATTAAAGATAAACTACTATAATTTAGGAGAAAAACATGTCAACAGCACTTACCGTAAGCCTTATACTTTTAGTATTTGTAATAATGGGTGCAATTATTGCAACCACCGTTTACTTTGTTAAATTGTTAATAGAGCTTACTTTGCTCACAAAAAACCTTGATGAGACAACAACAATTGTCAAAGGCGAGCTTGAGCCGATTCTTGGAGAATTAAAAGAAACAATGACAAACGTTAACAACCTTGCAAAAAATGCAGACAATCAAGTTGCAACTATCAGAAAGATTTTTGCAACAGTTATTGGTTTCTTTACTATGTTTGCAGGAAAATTCAAGTTTTTGCAGAGCAGTTTCTTTAAAGGTTTTATTTCTTCATTCAACCTTTTCAGAAGAAAATAATAAACATTTGTAAATATTGTATAATATACACCCGTACTATAGATTAGCTTGATGACAAACGGGGTATTTTATATAAATAATCAAGAAAATATCTATTAACAAAAAAGTAAATAAGTCCAAAGGAGAAAGATTATGTCAACAGGAAAATTTTTAGCAGGTTTCATAGTAGGCGGAGTAGTTGGAGCTGTTATGGGTCTTTTACTTGCACCTCAATCAGGTGAAGAAACTCGTGAAATGCTTGCAAGAAACTCTGAAGAATTGAAAAACAAAGCTGAAAAAACAGTTAAAGAAATTCAAGGAAAAGCAGAAGATATTGTTTCCGACATGCAGAAAAAAGGCGATGATATCATGGAAAAAATCCAGAATATGATTAACTCTAAAAAAGAAGAAGCATAAGCCTGAATAAAGTTTCAAAACCGCTCCGGATTATTACTTAAAGACGGAGCGGTTTTAGTTTACAATTTATTATGATTAACCTCTGTGTTTTATAATATATGCAATTGTTTTGGGGAAGTTTTCCTGTAGCTGGTGAGCTCTTTTTAGCACCCACAACGGTGCCTTTGCTGTGTTTATAAGAGCTTCTGTCTCGGCAACAACCTCTTCAAGACCGCCATTTTTAACATCGTGAAGGTATTCATTAATAAAATATGCAGCATAAAGTCTTATTCTACGGGGTAAAGAGTTTAAATACTCCTGTTTTTCCTCTTGAAAAATTTTCATCAATTTTTTATCCGAGCTAAAATTATTTTTGTTGCTATCAAAAAAGCTTATGTTCCTAAAACCGTTACTAACAAAGGAGTTTCCATTTTTATGACTTAAAAGGTGGCCTTTTTCGTGATGGAGGATAAACTCATCAGGAGCAACATCCAAACGTCTTGCCTCATATGTACAAGAAGATTCTAGCGGACTGGCTTTATAAACAGAATGCACAGTGTCATTCAATTCTTCTAAAGTCGCACCACACAATCCTTTAAAGAATTCTTTCAATTCTCTGTCAGAATCTTTGATTATTTCATTTAAATCTATTTGGGTAATTTTTCCCGTAGATTCATTCACAACACGAATTTTGTCATTGTTGGTATAAACTTTATGAACTTTGCCATTTACAGAAGAAGTTGTGCACAAATTATTTAAGCGCGAAAGTGCGCTTTCCCTTTTAGCAAGCTCATTTCCATCTTTGTCATAAATAACATAATCCATTATTTGTGCCTGAATATCACCGTTTTTGTCAGGTTTATTTTTGTATCTTACACGTGTCATAATACCCTGCGGGCTTTTTAAATTTTTTTCTATATAAACAGAACCATCCGGTTTTTTATAAGCAAATGAAGTGGTATGCAACCTGCCTTTGCTGTCCATAACTTTTATATTGTATGTGCCCTCTACACCGGAAAGTTTGATAAATTCTCTTGATATCATTTTTCCTGCAGCATCTTTTTCTTCCCTTATTTGAGAATCCAAAATCCATTTTTGGGTTTTAGGGTCATAAAAATGATGGATTTGATATGTAGTATTCTTTCTCAAATCCTTAAGATTTGTATTTTGAGTACGTATATTATCTTTGTTTACACCAAATGTTGAACCTTCTGTTGAAAGCATATTAAAATGACTGTCATAAACAAAAACCCGCTTATTATAAAAATCCTTGCCTATTTCATCTTTTATTGCAATAACAGCCTCATTTGCTTGAGGGTCAATAACAAAATCCAACTTTTCAGAGGGTCTTAACCTGTCATTATAACTTTTCAACAAATCAAGAAGCTTGTTTAAGTCACCATTAAAATTAATAATATCAATGTCAGGTTTTTCCAATGCTGAAATAAATGCATATTCAGGAAGTGCAAGCTTTTTAGTCAGTATATCAATATTTTTGCTTACAATGTTAGAGTTTTTGTCCTCAGTAAGATTTTTAATAATAAGCTCTGGCGATATTTTCTCCAAAAACTTTTCAAAAACCGTATTGTTAAAAAGTTTTGTATAATTGTTTAAAGTATTTTTTTCAAATTTACTTACATCGTCACTTCCCATAAAAATGATACCCATAAGTAAATCATCGCCTATTTTTTCAAAAATATTTTTATTAGCAGGGTTCGATGCAAATTTGTCTAAAGACGAAATACATTTTCCACTTTTTTTAGATTCCAAATGTATATCAAAACCATGTTTCAGACCTTGAAAATAAGAATCACACAAGTCCTCAAATGTTGTCATATGTGACAATGATTGAGATTTAGCTATTTGTTGTGACAGGTCATAAAGAGCCGAGATATTATCTTGCACTTTTGCTACAGTCAAATTTTTATCCAAGAAATGTTCTTGAGAATTTAGGTCAATAAGTACTTTAATTTGTTCCGATATTGCTTTGCTTGCTTGTTTTGAACATAACTCTTGAGACTCAACAAATTGAGGCAGCACTGATTTAAACGAGGGCTCATAGGGTTTCGTTTTACAATTGTTATTGGCTGCTATTAGAGGATATATTGTATTGATTTGTGACATAAAAATAGTTCCTGCAATTTATTAAAACGCAGGAACTGTTTTTTTTACCATTTTGTTAATTATCTGTTACAAATTATACGTGCAGCGTGCACACCGGAAGCCGAGGCCTGGATAAGACCTCTTGTAACACCGGCACCATCGCCTATTGTAAAGAGATTTTTGACCTGTTCTGTTTCCAACTCTTTTGTCAATTTAACACGACCTGAATAAAATTTAACTTCTATACCATAAAGAAGTGTGTATCTTGAAGCCACTCCAGGAGCAATTTTGTCCAAAGCCTGAAGCATTTCAATTATCGCTGTCATTTGACGATAAGGAAGAACAAGGCTCAAATCACCAGGTGTAGCACATTTTAAAGTTGGAGTAATGATGCTTGATTTTATTCTCTCCGGTGTTGAACGTCGACCATCTAACAAGTCGCCAAAACGTTGAACAAGAATACCACCGGACAGCATATTAGCAAGCCTTGCAACGTGTTGACCGTATGCAATTGGTTCTTTAAACGGTTCTGTGAATTTTTCACTAACAAGCAGTGCAAAGTTTGTATTTTGCGTTCTTTTTTCAGCATAGCTGTGACCGTTAACAGTGGCAATACCGCTATAGTTTTCAGCTACAACTTCACCGTAAGGGTTCATACAAAAAGTTCTGACTTCATCCCCGAAAGTTTTTGAATGATAAACGAGTTTTGATTCATAGAGTTTATCAGTAATGTGAGCAAAGACCGGAGCCGGAAGTTCAACTCTGACACCCACATCCACAGCATTGTTGACCATACCTATTTTGTTTTTTGCAAACTCTTTTGTAAGCCAGTCAGCGCCTTCTCTTCCCGGTGCAATAATAAGGTACTCAGAGCGTATTTCTTCTCCATCTGTTGTAACAAAACCTTTTACCTGTTCATTTTCAACAATAAGGCTCGCTGCAACTGTTTTATTTAAAATAGTAACGTTTTCATTAAGGTAATCCTGCATGTTTTTCAAAACGCCCAGACTTCTTTCAGTACCGAGGTGTCGCACTGGAGAGTGAACCAGTTTTAATTCAGCAAGAGTGGCAGCTCGCTCAATATCGGCAAAATCATCTCTGTTTGTACCAAAAACCTCTTCTGTTGCCCCAAATTTGAGATAGATATCATCTGTATATTTAACAAGTTTTTCAACTTCATCTCTGGACATATAATCCAACAAGTGGCCGCCAACATCAGGTGTAAGCGTCAATTTGCCGTCAGAAAAAGCACCTGCACCGCCCCAGCCGCACAACAAACCGCAAGTACGGCAGTTCATACATTTAGGCACGCCTTCTCGCAAAGGGCATTTTCTTTCTTCAATTTTTAAACCTTTTTCAACTATCACCACTTTCCAATCCGGTTTTAGTTTCATAATTTCAAGTGCAGCAAAAATCCCCGCAGGGCCGGCACCAATAATAGCCACGTTGTAGTTAGAAGCAATGTTCATTCAGACAGTTCCTTATTTTTCCCATACATTCTGATTGTAGCTTAAAAATATTTAAATAATACAAAACATAAATATTTTTCTAAAAAATTTACAAGTGCTAACAGGCAGCCCGATTTTGTGGTATAATTTACCCCAAAAAAAGAATTATTTAATTAAGGAGTATCTATGGAATATTTGCAAGAAGTGTTGAATGGATTAAAAACAAAAAACAGTAACGAACCCGAATTTTTACAGGCAGCATACGAAGTTTTAACAACATTAAAACCTGTGATTGAAAAACATCCGGAATTTAAAATCAATGCACTTCTTGAAAGAATAACAGAACCTGAAAGACTGATATCTTTCAGAGTTTCCTGGCTTGATGACAATGGTCAGGTACAGGTAAACAGAGGATATCGTGTTCAATTTAACGGAGCAATAGGGCCTTACAAGGGCGGTTTAAGATTCCATCCGAGTGTAAACCAGAGTATTATGAAATTTCTTGCTTTTGAACAATGCTTCAAAAATGCACTCACCGGCCTTCCCATAGGCGGAGGTAAAGGCGGAAGCGATTTTGACCCCAAAGGTAAATCAGACAATGAAATTATGCGTTTTTGCCAGAGCTTTATGAACGAGTTATACAGACACATCGGGCAGGATATTGATGTTCCGGCTGGTGATATCGGTGTAGGCGCAAGAGAAATAGGATACCTTTTTGGCCAGTATAGAAAAATAAGAAATGCGTATGAAGCAGGTGTGCTAACAGGAAAAGGCCTGGAATATGGCGGTTCGCTTGCAAGAAAAGAAGCTACAGGCTACGGATTAATTTATTTTATGAGAGAAATGTTAAAAGCTAACGGCTCTGATATAAAAGGAAAAACCGTCACTATTTCAGGCTCGGGAAATGTAGCAATATATGCTTGTGAAAAAGCTCAGGAATACGGTGCAAAAGTTGTTGCTATGAGTGATTCCAACGGATGTATTTATGACCCAGATGGTATTAAACTGGATGTTGTAAAACAAATCAAAGAAGTTGAACGAGGCAGAATCAAAGAATACGCAAACCGTGTGCAAGGTGCTGTTTATACAGAAGGAAAAGGAGAAGAAAGACCTATCTGGAAGATTAAAGCAGACATTGCACTGCCCTGTGCAACGCAAAATGAAATTAATCTGGAAGACGCAAAAATTCTTGTTTCAAACGGAGTAAAAGCAATCGGTGAAGGTGCTAATATGCCAACAAACCTTGAGGCAATAGAGTACTTCCTGGCTAATGGAATTCTCCTTGCACCGGCAAAAGCTGCAAATGCAGGCGGAGTTGCAACTTCAGCTCTTGAAATGAGCCAGAATTCAATGAGATACTCCTGGACATTTGAAGAAGTAGACGAAAAATTAGACAGAATTATGACAAATATATTTGATGCATGTCAAAAAGCAGCACAAGAATACAACCTCGGCAACAACTATGTTGCAGGTGCAAACATAGCAGCTTTTGACAAAATATCAAAAGCAATGATTGCACAGGGAATCATTTAGTTTTATTTAAGCTCAAGGCTCATATTTTCATCAGTGAGAGGATTTACAAAAACAATCCTCATTGATGGTGCATGCCTGTGAAGAGCCATTGTTTTAAGCTCAATTTTTTCCTGAGGCTTTAAAGTCACAGGTTCAGTTTGCATTTTGTCATAACGATGGGCTTCCTGATTGGCACCGACATTGCCTATTTGATTTCCTGCAATAATAAAAGGCACAGCTACAGCAACCCCCACAACAGACAGACAAAGCGTAGGCAGAGCCAGTGCAATACCAACGCCCATAGTTTCTGCGGCAGCTCTCATGCCAGTCCTTTTTACGGAAAGATAAGCCACTTTATTATTTGCGTTATCCCATACACTGACACTTTGTATTGTTACAGGGGTTTTATAAATATTTTTTATGGTGTAGTCATAACCTGTGTATTTTTTAGAAAGTCTGCTATGCAAGTGTCTTGTTGTCTGCTCAATTTTTATGTAATCGTTTTGTTCAGACTTGGTTTTACACAATGCAGGAATAAATGCATTATAAAACAACATTAATAATACAAAAAGTGCAGATACCGGCTTTTTCATCAAGCCCCTCCTTTTTAGCTTTTTCTTATTTTGGCTGTATAAATTGAGCCATTGAGTTTTTTACGTATTCTATTTTTTGATTTAGGCTTTGAACAACTTCTTGAGATTGCTGCCCTGACATAACAGTATTATATATAAACAGCAGCATATCTGCAATTTGAGGCAGATATATGTTTAACTTATATTTTAAAGCCGTATCAAATGCCTGTTCTGCACAGAATAGAGCCTGTTCTATATTTGAATTTGTTTTAAGCATTATTTCTGCAGACAATGATTTAAACATCACTGCAAAGAACTCTGATACATTGTTGTCATTTTCCATATTTAAAATAGAGTTATTTACAATGTTAACTGCCATTTGAGCATTGCCTGAGTCAAATTCTAATTTTGCTATCAATATCCAGCTCAAATATGTAATATTTTTGATTCCCTTTTGCTCTGACAAATCCAGAACATTGTAAAAAATCTGTCTTGTCTTTTTGGTATCCCCCAGATTTTGATAAGCATAACCAATCATCAAATCACAGAAGTATTCT
>QWCN01001507.1_pt1 | contig 35532 bp, 25 predicted proteins | sample 1972711 | NCBI WGS metagenome assembly QWCN01 (sample SAMN09866707, study PRJNA288562) | Human gut metagenome isolate term1_stool, whole genome shotgun sequencing... | isolation source: gut | host: Homo sapiens | place: USA: California
TATCGTCGGACGGAGCGCGGACGGGCTTGACCGCGGCGTTCGCAAGTACGCGAAAGCCGTGCAGAGCGGAACCGCGGACGGGCTTGACATCACCTATCACGAGGGATACCGCGTGAAGAGGCTGACCGTGTGCGGGCGCGATATTTCCGAATACACGATAGTTAAGGTCGCGGATGTGACCGAATACGAGCCGCTTGCCGCGCAGGAGAGCATGGACGCGGCGGCGGACGAGCTTCAGAGCTATATCGAAAAGACGTGCGGAGCGCGCCTTGCGATCGTGACCGATCATGACGCAGTTCCGGCGCACGCGCTCCGTCTTGCGATCGGCAGCGCTGCCGACTACGGAGACGAAGCGTTCTCGATAAAGGTCACGGATTCGGGAGACGTGATAATCACGGGCGGACGCTACCGCGGCTGCATTTACGGCGTGTACGATTTTCTCGAGGAGGACATCGGCTGGAGATTCGTGAACGACATATACGGACGTCATTCCGGCAACGAAAATTACCAGATAGATTACCTCTATGAGTCGGAGCACGTTGACGTGACCTCCGCCGCGGACAGATTTGAGGATTCGTCGATCAAATACCGCGAATTCTACGATGCGGTGGATACGGTTTACAATACTCCGCTTGCAAAGAAATTCAAAGTGTCCCTCAAAGTGCCGGGTGCTTACGGACTTACGGGCAAAGCCTGTCACGGACTTGACGCGGATCACCCGAACATATTCAAAAACGATGAATACCTCGGTGAGAGGATAGAGGGCAGACAGCCCTGCTACACAAACGAAGATATCATCACCGCTATCGAAAATTACGTTATCTGGAAGGTGGAGAGCGGTATTGCCGCCGGGCAGAGGATCGGACGCGAGATTGTGACGATCGATATCGCGCAGCCCGACAACGCGTCATTCTGCACCTGCGACGACTGCCGCGCCGTATTCAATAAGGAAGGCTGCAATACCGGAGCGGTGCTCATGATGACCAATCGCGCGGCGGCTGTCCTTGCCGAAGCGTATCCGGGAGTTTATGTTTCGATGCTTGCGTACCACGGTACCGACGCGCCGCCGAAGACGGTTCGTCCGCTTGACAATGTGCGCATCTCCTACTGCTTCTATATTTCAAACGGTGACTTCTACTGCAACACACATCATATCGATGACGAAAACTGCCCCGGCAACTTCAGAATGAACCGCCTGTTCAAGAAGTGGACAGAGATGAGCCCGAACGTCGATGTATGGTATTACCCGCTTCAGTGGTACAACGTCGCGTATTCGATGCCGCTTTTCGATTCGATTCTCAACGACATGAAGTACCTTGCATCGCAGAACATCGGCGGGCTCATGTATCACGGACAATTGGGCGACGGCTCGATCCTCTATCCGCTTTCGCTCTATCTCGGCTCCCGCCTTGCGTGGGACGCTTCGATCACCGAAGAGGAATACTACGCATATGCGCTCGAATGGTTTCACATCGTCTACGGCGAGGAATCAGGCGACGACGTGTACACATACTTCCGCATGTGCGAAACGGCAAACGATATCCTCGACGAATGCTGCTGCTCGTTCCACCACGGGCTTGATTATGCGGGGAATCACTGCATGGTCGATGCGAAGTACATGGCGGACAATTTCGACTTCATGTACGAGCTTTATCACGATGCGCTTGACGAGGCAGAGAGCGCCGGTCAGGAAAAGCGCCTGAAGAGCTACTTCTCGGGAATGATGTACGTCTGTATCGGAATAACCTATGAGGCCAGATACACGAACGGAAGTCCTGATGAGCGCGCGGTCATGGCGGAGAGATACCGCGAATGCTACGATATGTTTGTCGAGTGCAATCGCATGGTTACGTTTGAGGCGATGGAGGGACACGCTCCGTCCTACTTCAATGCGGAGTTCGATCTTGAAAGAAACCCGTTTGAATACTTCGTCCCCGACCCGTTCGGCGAATAGGAATAAAGGAGCCGCGCCGCGCGCGGCTCCTTTCGCTTTTCGGGAGATCAAAAAAGGAGACCGTGCCTCGGCGCGATCTCCTTTTTTCGGTTATTCCCGGCTTTCTGCGCGTCTGCGGAACAGAAGAGAGATACACCACAGACCCGCAAGTGCGACTACGGAAAAAATTATCCTGCTGAGGACGCTTCCGGCTCCGCCGAAGAGCCATCCTACAATGTCGAACCGGAAAAGGCCGATGCTTCCCCAGTTGATCGCGCCGATGATGACAAGTATGAGTGCTATTCTGTCGAGCATTGGAGTTTTCCTTTCTCCGTAAGCTGAACGTGCTTTGCAGATATTTTTGATTTGCCGCGCTCCGAAACCGTGTCGGATGCTTCTTGCGGCAAATATATTTTATACCGCGCCGATGATTTTAAACATGCGGATTTTTTGAAAAAACGCCAAAATAAAGATAAACGAAAAATATGCCGTGCCTTGCGCGCGCTCGGGATTTTTGCACCCGATCCGCGGGATGCGGCTTGCGGCAGCGTGCGTGTTTTGCGAAACCGCGCCGATTTGCGTCTGTATCCTCTGCATTCGCTTTTTCGCTTCCGCGCCCGCTTTGAATGTGCTTTTCCCCCGCCCTCGTTTTGCACCTGAAATGAAGCGGCGCGCCGCGCCCGGTACGATGCCGCCGCCGTGCTGCAAGGCCGAGGTATTTCGGCATAAAGCTTCATTTCAGAAGCGGCGCGCGCCGCCGAATCGCTGTACGCGACCGAGACTTGTGCGCTCATCCGTGCTCAGCTTTCGCATCCCCGCATTCGCGTCACGAATTGCGGCGGCGTTACGCTTAGTCTGCCAGAATGATGTCCGCCGCCTCGCGCAGATCAGCGACGACCGGAACGCCTAATTCGGCAAGCTTTTCATACGGCGCGTGTCCGCCCGAATAGAGAATACAGTCCGCGCCCAGCTCGCGCGCCGCTTCAAAATCGTGCACCGTGTCGCCGATCATCACATAATTGCCCGAAAGCTCGCCGGAGAGATCGCGGGCGGCCCCGAGCTTACCCGATGCGTAGATGTTGTCCTGTCCGATTATGCGGTCGAAGCAGTCGTAAAGCCCCAGCCGGCGGAGAGTGTTCTCCATCATCGAAAGCTCGGACGCGGAAAGAATTATCTGCTCAAGACCGCTTTCCGAAATGCGGCGGATTGCCTCGGGCGCACCTGCGCACGCGCGCACATCCTTTTCTCCCGCATTGTAAAGCGCGATCCATTCGTGCGCAAGCTTTTCGTAAGGCTCCTTCGAGAAATCGAATCCGAGGTCGGCGTAGTAATCCTTTATCGGAAAGCGAAGCTTGGCGCGGTATTCTTCTCTTGTCGAGAGGATCGGCAGACCGCGCTCGGCAAGCATTTTGTTCACGGCACCGATGCCGAGATCGATATCGTCGGCGATCGTTCCGTTGAAATCCCATATTACGGCAGTGTATTTCATGGTATTCTCCGTTCGATTTGATGCTTTGCCTTTTATTTTATATCAAAATCGAAGGAAATGCAAGATGCGCTTCTTGACATCGACCGCGCTTTGTAATATAATCATAATGGCTTAATTTGCAGTATGATTTCAGGCACGCCGCTTTTCGGGCGGAATATGCCGGATAAAAACGGATGTGAAGATGTATAACGACATTCTGGCAAAGATAGAGGCGCTTTCGTCGGGCTTTTCAAAGGGGCAGAAGCTCATAGCTTCGTATATTCTGAATCACTTTGACCGCGCGGCGTACATGACGGCGTCGAAGCTCGGCGAGGAGGCGGGAGTCTCCGAATCGACCGTGGTGCGCTTTGCGAACGAGCTCGGGCTCAGCGGCTATCCGCAGCTTCAGGGAGAGATCCGCGAGAGCGTGAGAAAGCGGCTGACGTCGGTTCAGCGGATCGCGCTTGCGAACGACAGGCTGCGCGGAGAGGACATTCCCGCAGCGGTGCTTTCCGCAGACATGGAGAATATCAGATACACAATGGAGAATCTCGACCGCGAGGCGTTTGATCGCGCGACGTCGGCGATCCTCGAGGCGAAGAACATATATATAATCGGCATGCGTTCCTCCGCCTGCCTTGCGGAGTTTATGAACCACTATCTTTCCCTCGTTTTCGACAACGTGCGGCTTGTGCGTTCGACAAGCGGAAGCGAGATTTTCGATCGGCTTATCGGACTTACGCCCGACGATGTGATGATCGCTCTCAGCTTTCCGCGATACAGCGCGCGCATGATAAACGCGGTCGATTTTGCCGTGCAGAGCGGCGCAAGGGTGATCGCGCTCACAGACAACAAGCTTGCGCCTATTGCGAAGAACGCTTACGCGACGCTTGAGGCGAGATCCGACATGGCATCGTTCGTCGATTCGCTTGCCGCGCCGCTTTCCGTGATAAACGCGCTGATCGCCGCGGTCGGCATGAAGAGACGCGACGAAGTGACGAAAACTCTTACGAAGCGTGAAACTCTCTGGGAGAGATACCACGTTTACGACGTTGCGCCCGCGGGGAATGACGATGCCTCGAAATAATACGGCAGCCGTGATCGGCGCCGGACCTGCCGGAGCGCTTGCCGCGATAACGGCGGCACGCGCGGGAGTGTCGGTCACGGTATACGAGAAAAACAGGATCACGGGGAAAAAGCTCAGGATCACGGGAAAGGGCAGGTGCAATGTCACGAACAACTGCCCGTGTGATGAGTTTCTCCGCCATGTGACGAAAAATTCGAAATTCCTCTACGGCGCGGTGAACCGATTTACTCCGGCGGATACGATGGAGTTTTTCGAATCGCTCGGCGTTCCTCTGAAGACGGAGCGCGGACGGCGTGTGTTCCCCGAATCCGACCGCGCCGCGGATATTGCGGATGCTCTTGAGAGGGAGATGCGCTCCCTCGGGGTCAGGATCGTGAATCTTGAGGTTTCTTCTGTAAAAAGCGAGGGCGGCGAGGTCACGGGAGTGACGGCGGGTGGCTCTTTTCACCCGCACGGCGCGGTGATCGTCGCTACGGGCGGGGTTTCGTATCCGCGCACCGGATCGACCGGAGACGGATACCGCATAGCGCGCGATTTCGGACTTGACGTTTCGGCTCCGGAGGCGTCGCTTGTGCCGATCGTCACGGTCGAGGACACATCCCCGATGATGGGGCTTGCGCTCAAAAACGCGGTGTTTACCGTGAAGGACGGCGGCGGAAAGAAGGTTTTCGCCGAGCAGGGCGAGATACTCTTCACTCACTTCGGTATCTCCGGACCTCTCGCGCTTTCCGCGTCCGCTCATATGCGCCCCGATCCCGCTGCGTATTCGGCGGAGATCGATATGAAATGCGCGCTCGACGGGCAGACGCTCGACAGACGGATACTATCCGATCTTTCGGAAAGCCCCGCGAAGGCGCTGATAAATTCCCTCGGCGCGCTCCTTCCCTCGTCGATAATCGCCGAGGTCGTGAGGCGAAGCGGCATCGATCCGTACAGGAAATGCGCGCAGATCACGAAGGAGGAAAGAGCGGCGCTCGGCAATGTGATAAAGCATTTCACGCTGACTCCGCGGTCGTTTCGCCCGATCGACGAGGCGATCGTGACCTCGGGCGGCGTGTCCGTCGCCGAGCTTTCGCCGAAAACGATGATGTCGAAGAAGATCGGCGGACTGTTTTTCGCGGGCGAGGTGATCGACGTCGATGCATACACCGGAGGGTACAACCTCCAGATCGCCTTTTCCACGGGTCATGCAGCCGGAGAGGGCGCGGCGGATTTTGTGCTCGGGATGTGAGCGCCGGGTGCGCCGCCGGACGGTACGGAAGGATTTCACACGGCTGATGCGGCGCGGTCGCACGGGATTTTCCCGGATAAAGAATTCTTTCAAGGAAGAAAGGAATACGGATTATGAAAATAGCTATAGACGGACCGAGCGGCGCGGGAAAAAGCACGCTTGCAAAGGCGCTTGCGCGCCGGCTTTCGCTTGTTTATGTCGATACCGGAGCAATGTACAGAACGGTCGGACTCTGCGCATCCCGCGCCGGGGTTGACCCTCACGACGAAGATCAGGTGAAGCCGCTTCTCGCGGACTGCGATATATCGCTGAAATACGAGGACGACGGTCAGCACGTTTATCTCTGCGGTGAGGACGTAAGCGGTGAGATCCGCACGCCGGAGGCATCGAAATATGCGTCGGCGGTGTCCGCGCTTCCCGCGGTCAGAAGCTTTCTCCTCGGAGTTCAGCGCGATATGGCGGACAAGGGCGGCGTCATAATGGACGGACGCGATATCGGAACGGTGATAATGCCCGACGCGGACTGCAAGCTGTTTGTGTTCGCCTCCGCCGAGGCGAGGGCGCGCCGCCGCTTCAAGGAGCTTACCGAGAAGGGTCGGGAGTGCACGCTTGAGGAGGTGCTCCGCGACATTGAGGAGCGCGACAAAAACGACCGCGAGCGCGAGATCGCGCCGTGCGTCCCCGCCGAGGACGCGGTCATGTTCGACAATTCCGAGCTTGATTTCGACGGCACCGTCGAAGAGGCGCTGAGAATCATCCGCGAAAAGACCGAGTGACGGCGGCAGACGCGCCGTCCGGTGCCGAAGGTGCGGCAAATCAGTATAAGCTGAGGGGAAATCATGAAATTTTACGAGGCGATATATAAAATTTTCGCACGTCCGGTACGTGCGCTTTACCGCGTCCGCGTGATCGGTGCGGAGAACCTTCCCGCCGAGGGCGGATGTCTGCTCTGCTCGAATCATACAAGCATGCGCGATGTCGTTGTGCTTGCCGCCGCGCTGCCGAGGCAGCCGAGGTATATGGCAAAGAAGGAGCTTTTCAAGATTCCGCTTCTTTCTCAGCTGATACGCGCGCTCGGCGCGTTTCCGGTCGATCGGGGCGGAGCGGACGTTTCGTCCATCAAAAAATCTATTGCGATGATCGAGGGCGGAGAGGTCGTGTCCCTCTTTCCGCAGGGACACCGAGTCAAGGGAAGGTGCGCGCGCGGCACGCCGATAAAGAACGGTGCGGGACTTATCGCGTACCGCTCGGGCGCATGTGTCGTGCCCGCATACATAAAGACCAAGGCGTACCGCGTGAAGCCGTTTCGCCGCACCGAGATAATCATAGGAAAACCGATCGCAAACTCCGACCTCGGCTTTGTGTCCGGCGGCACGGCGGAGTATTCTGCGGCGTCGCATATGATTTTCGACGCGATATGCGACCTCGGCGAAGGCGTGCAGCGCACGGCAGATGCATGAGGCGCGGCAAATTCCGTTTGTGAGGAAGGCATATGAAGATTGAGATCGCGGCTTCTGCGGGCTTTTGCTTCGGAGTGAGACGTGCAACGAAAACTCTCGAGGATGAGATCGCGTCGGGCTCAAGGACCGTTTATACGCTCGGCAGGCTGATACATAACGACGGCTACAACCGTTCGCTTGAGGAGCGCGGTGTCAGGAGCATTTCCTCCGACGGGCTCGGCGATGTGATCGCGCGTGCGCGTTCCGGCGAGCCGACCACGGTCGTGGTGAGAGCTCACGGAGAGGACAGGCGAGTGCTCGGCGAGCTTGAAGCGGCGAGGGAGGAGTGCCCCGACTTCCGCGTGCTCGACTGCACCTGCCCTTATGTTGACAAGGTAAGACGTATCGCGGAGGAAAACTCCGGCCCCGACAGTCTTTTCATCCTGATCGGCGCCGCGGAGCATCCCGAGGTGCGCGGGATCATGAGCTGCTGCCGCGGCGACGGACTTGTTTTTCCCGATGCCGATTCTCTCGAGAGGTGGATTTGTTCGGACGAATCGCTGAAATATCGCTTCTGTCGGGTATCAATAGCTGCGCAAACGACGCAAAAAATGTCCGAATGGAAAAAATGTTTGAAAATTATTGAAAAAGTATATACAAATCCATTTATTTTTGATACAATATGTAATGTTACGGCTGAACGGCAAAAAGAGGCCTACGATCTCGCCCGAAGATCGGATGTGATGATCGTCATAGGCAGCCGCGGAAGTTCAAATACGGTGAAGCTTTACGAGATATGCAGCTCGGTCTGCGATCGGACATACCTCATTGAGGATGCTTCGGGACTTTCGGATATCGTGATACCGTACAATAAAACAGTGTCCATAACTGCCGGCGCATCGACGCCGTACAGTGTAATAAGGGAGGTAGAAAGAAACATGAGCGAGACCACTGAAAATTTTGCACAGATGCTTGAGGAATCCCTCAAAACTTTAAATACAGGAGACGTAGTTTGCGGAACAGTATCGGCTATTTCGCCCAATGAGATCCACCTCGATCTCGGAGCCAAGACCACGGGCGTTATTTCACGCGATCAGATAACCGACGATCAGTCGGCAAAGCTTGAAGATATGTTCAAGCTCGGCGACGAAGTTGAAGCATTCGTAATCAAAGTAAGCGACGTTGACGGTATTGCGACCCTTTCGAAAAAGCGCGTTGATTCCGATAAGAATTGGAAAAACATAGTCGCGGCTTACGAAAGCGGCGAGATTCTTGAGGGCAAGATTGTCGAGGCTGTAAAGGGAGGAGTTATCATTTCTCTCGATTCCAACCGCGTATTCATCCCCGCATCGCAGACCGGAATCCCGCGCGACGGAGACCTTTCCGCACTTGTCGGAACGACCCAGCGCGTGAAGATCATCGAGGTCAAGAATGAGCGCCGCCGCGCTTACGCTTCCATCCGTGCGGTTGCACGCGAGGAGCGCAAGGCAAAGGAGAAGGCATTCTGGGATACCGTTGAAGAGGGTGCGATCTATGAAGGACCCGTTAAGAGCCTGACCTCTTACGGCGCATTCGTTGACCTCGGCGGCGTTGACGGAATGGTACATCTCACCGAGCTTTCCTGGAGAAGAATCCATCATCCCTCCGAGGTCGTCAAGGTCGGCGATGTTATCAAGGTGTTCGTAAAGTCGATCGACCGCGAGAAGGGCAGAATCTCTCTCGGATATAAGACCGAGGATACCGATCCGTGGTTCATTTTCAACAACAAGTATAAGATCGGCGATACCGCGAACGTCAAGGTCGTAAGCCTTATGCCCTTCGGCGCTTTTGCGGAGATCGTTCCCGGCGTTGACGGACTTATTCACATAAGCCAGATCGCAGATCACAAGATCGAAAAGCCGGACGATGTTCTCAAGGTCGGCGATACCGTTGATGTCAAGATCACCGATATCAATCAGGAGACCAAGAAGGTAAGCCTTTCGATCCGCGCTCTTCTCGAGCAGGGTGCAAAAGAGGCTGAGGAAGCATCCGACGACGCACAGGCAGAGGAAGCTTCCGAGCCGAAGGTATTCTCCACCGACAATCCGGAAGCATATGCGGATTTCGGCGAGAATAACGAAGAGTAATAACGAAATACTAAGTTGCGGGAGCGTAACGGCAGAGATCAGTGGATTGTACGCCGCCGCTCCCGTTGCGTTTTTAACATATCCGTATCTGCGGCATCGAATGCCGAATAATTTTCGAAAGGTTTTTCGCCGTGAAAATGATGAAACGTATAACTGCCGTACTTATTGCGGCTCTTATGTGCCCGCTTTCGTTCGCTGCCGCGGTCAGCGTGGAATCCGAAACTGCTCCGATCGTCTCTGCGGAATCGTCCTACAACAATGTAGCGGGCGGATTTACCTTTGTGGAGGAGGCGGGAGACGAAGCGGCGCTTTCCGCGAAGCTTTCGGGCGAGGTCGTTCCCGGAGCATTTATATTCTATCCGGATAAGAGCCTCGCACTTTACGACAGTGCGCACGGCGCGCTCGGGTATTCCCTTGAGCGGGCGCTCACTCTTCTCGGCTCGAGCTCAAGACCCGTTGTGTACGTCACCGATGAGGAGACTGCAGGCGCGGCGGCATCGTTCTTCATGAACAAGGGAGTCTCGGACTTCTTCTTTATGTCCGATTCGCTTGAGCTGCTTGCGAAGGCGAAGGGCTTTTATCCCGCATCCGGCGCGATCGCGGACTACAGAAAGGCATTTGACAGCGTTCCCGACCGCGAAAAGCTTTCGGAGATCGTAACGGAGATGAACATCGCCTCCGCCTCCGTTGCGCTTTTTGCAGACGGATGCGTCACGCCCGAGACCGCACGGTATCTCTACGGTCACTTTATCCTTTCGTGGGTAAACACAGCCGGAGAGATCGACGAAGCCGAGGCGCTGAACGTGATCCTTTCGGGTGCGTTTGCCGCGGTAAGCGACAGCACGGATCTTCTCTACAGGGCGGCGACAGATGACATTATGCCGAACACCGTCACGCGATTCCCGTTCAATATCGGTCATCGCGGAAGCCCGAATCACGCACAGGAAAATTCCGTGGAGAGCGTACTGACCGCAGACCGCGAGGGCGCGGATGTTGCCGAGATCGATATATATTTAACGACGGACGAAGTCCCGGTCATACATCACGACCCGACGATCAACGGCGTTGATATCGAAGGTATTGATTTTGCTTCGCTTCGCAGCATCGCCGATAATATAGGCAAATCTGTTCCGACGCTCGCCGAAATTTTTGATGCGGTCGCCGATTCCGATATAGAATTTTTCCTTGAGATCAAGAGCGCGCAGACGAACACCGCAAAGCGTATCGCCGAGGTTATCCGTCAGTATAAGATGGAGAGCAGATGCAGCATAATCTCCTTCAGCGCCGATCAGCTCCGTTTTGTAAAGGAAGTCATGCCCGGAATCAGCCGTTCGCTGCTCGTCGGCGATTGGAATGACGGCGATATATTCGGAACCGCGGTAAACCTCAGTATGCAGGTGCGCTCCGAAGGATGCGGGTTCGATATCAAGTATGTGATCAGACCTTCGTCGTTCGATGAAATGGTCATTGAGGCTCATTCGCGCGGAGTTGCGGTGGCGACATGGACGTTCTATAACGCGCAGGCGCTTTTTGAGTATACCGCAAACGGAAGTATGCTGCTTACCACGGACATTCCCGACATTCTCGGGGCGTTCTATCGGAGACTTGATGTTGAATTGATCAGCACGGAGGTCGGTACCGGAGAGGCGATCGAGTACAAGGCAAGAATCGCAAATATCCTGGGAGATACCCGAAAGGCTTCAAAGGTCGAGGTCACCGTGCCCGGAGCCGAAGGAAAGTTCACGCCGGACTCCGGCTTGCTGACATTTACGGAGCCCGGCGAATATACGGTGTATTTCAATCACACCGTGGATCTCGATAACGATTTTCAATATGCTCTGTGCTCGGGACCGATCCGCGTAAGCGTATTTCTCAAAGGAGACGTGAACAGTGACGGCAGGGTCGGCATGCCCGATATCGTCACGCTTATAAGATATCTTTCCGGCTGGGACGTGGAAATTTCCGAGAAGGCGGCGGACATGAATTCCGATTCGAATATCGGCATGGCGGACCTCGTTCTTCTCATCCGCGCGACGGTTTAACGGAAATTGACGGCGGAGGCATTACCGGCATATACGGTGCCCGACCGGGCGGAGAACGCAAATTTTTGCGTTCTTTCCGAAAAACGTATTGTCATTTCCGAAAAAGCGTGGTAGAATAAAAAAGATTGATAAACTTATCTGAAAAGGAATTTGAACAATGACAGTTTCTGAACTTAAGAACAAGGTGCTCTCCGGCGAATTCGATGCGAAGTTTGCCGCAGAGTGCGGAATCGGCGCAGACCGCGCCGACGCAAACCGTGCGCGCGTTGCGGCGGCGATCGATGCTTTTGCCGAGATCTACGGAGCGGACCGCGACGGAGTTGAGCTTTTCTCGGTCGGCGGACGCAGTGAGATCTCCGGAAATCACACCGACCACAACCACGGACGTGTTATCGCTGCGTCGATCAACCTCGACATCATCGCCGTTGCCGCAAAGCGCGACGACGGAGTTATCCGCGTAAAGAGCGAGGGATTCCCGGAGGACGTTGTTCCCGCAGAGTGCGCCGAGGCTCCCGATGAGTCCAAATTCTTCACCTCCGCGTCGATCATCGCGGGAATGGAGAGAGCGTTCCTCGATGCCGGATACGCAGTCGGCGGATACGACGCATACACGACCTCGAACGTGCTCAAGGGAAGCGGACTTTCTTCCTCTGCCGCATTTGAGGTCATGATCGGAAACATTCTCTCCCATATGTACAACGGCGGCAAGGTTGACAATGTTGAAATCGCAAAAATGGCGCAATTCGCCGAGAACAAGTTCTTCGGCAAGCCGTGCGGACTTATGGATCAGACCGCCTGCGCGGTCGGCGGATTCATCACCATCGACTTTGAGGATCCCTCATCCCCCGTTATCGAGAAGCTCGGATTTGACCTTGCAAAGGAAGGATATGCGCTCTGCATTGTGAACACGGGCGGCAACCACGCCGATCTGAACGAGGATTACGCCTCCGTTCCCGCAGAGATGAAGTCCGTTGCACATGAGTTCGGACGCGAGGTTCTCCGCGGACTTACCCAGAAGGATATCATCGACAGAATTCCCGAACTCCGCGAGAAGGTCGGCGATCGTGCCATCCTCCGCGCTCTCCACTTCATTGCGGAGAACGATCGCGTAGGCGAGCAGGTCGAGGCGCTCAAGGCAGGCGATCGCAATGTATTCTTTGAGGGTGTCATGGCTTCGGGAAGATCGAGCTATCAGTACCTCCAGAACGTATACACCACGAAGAACGTGTCCGAGCAGGGACTTTCTCTCGCGCTTTGCGTGACCGAGGCATTCCTTTCAGGTACGGGCGCGGCATGGCGTGTACACGGCGGCGGATTTGCCGGAACCATTCAGGCATTCGTTCCCGTTGAGCTTGCCGCAAAGTACAGCGAGTACATGGACGGAATCTTCGGCGCGGGTTCGTGCTACACGCTTTCCGTCCGTATGTCCGGCGCGATAAAGATAAGCTGAAACATTACACGTTCCGCAGATCGGACGCGCCCGGCGGCATTCGTCGGCTGATCCGGATCGAGACGAAACGCGTCGGTCCGATCGAAAACATAATAAAAAACGGGGAGAGCGGCATACACCGCTCTCCCCATCTGCACAGTAAGGTTGAAAATTTTATCGGGCGAAGGTCAGACGGAAAGGCAAACGGACGGCTTTGTACGTCCGCCGAAGAAGGCAAAGCAGGGAGGCTCATTTGAGCCTCCCTGCTTTCGTATGAAGGTTTAGTCTGATACGCGAGTCGAAGCGCCGCGGGAATTTACCGCTCCGCATCTTGAACACGCCGAGCGCGTTCGTATGACTGCCGATGCGCGGATCACTGCAAAATTACTCCGTGATATTCTTGTCGAATCCGAATTCCTTCAGTATCTTCCCCGCGATGAGCATCGAGCCGACGGGGCCGGGATGTACACGATCCCACATCAGATATGCTGAGTGACGGTTGGCGAGATACTCGCTGAACACGGGCTGAAGATCGATGCACGGCAGAGAGTATTCCTTTGCGAGACGCTTTACGATCGCGCCGTATTCGTCCATGCGAGCGCGCATCGTGTCGGCTGCATTCGGCTCCATGTAGTACGGCGTGAGAAGAAGTATCTCCGGAACGCTTTCCTTCGCGCTCTCGATCAGCTTTCTCATGTTTGCTTCATATTCCTCTGGGAGCACATGACGGTCGGGATTGCACGGATAGTCGAACTGTCTCCATACATCGTTTATTCCGATGCATATAACGAGACGGTCGGGCTTGAGCGCCATCACGTCTCGATCCCAGCGTGCGAGAAGGTCACGTGTGGTGTTTCCGTTTATCCCGGCGTTTATGATGTCGAACATGAACTGCGGGTAGAACGCGTTCAGCATTGTGTCGATCGTGCGCACGAATCCGCTTCCGAGTCCGTTCGGACCGTCGCCGACGGGGTAAACGCGTCCGGCGTCCGTTACACTGTCGCCGGCAAATACGATTCTTTCTCTGTCTTTGAGCTTAAGCATTTGTTTTTCCTCCGTATAACGGTTAAATTTGTGCAAGAGCCTGATCTATATCGCAGATTATGTCGCCGACATTTTCAAGTCCGACCGAGAAGCGCACCATGCCTGCGTTGATGCCCGCCGCCGCAAGCTGTTCGTCGGTGAGCTGACGGTGAGTTTCGCTTGCGGGATGAAGCACGCAGGTGCGGATGTCCGCAACGTGGACTTCGTTCGATGCAAGCTTCAGCGAATCCATGAACTTCGTTGCGTGCTCGCGTCCGCCGGCAACGACGAACGATATAACGCCCGACGCACCGGAGAGATACTTCTGTGCGCGCGCGTAATTCGCATCGCCCTCGAGACCGGGGTATGTGACGCTTTCGATCTTTTCCGATTCGCTCAGATGGCGCGCCACACAAAGCGCATTTTCGCAGTACTGCTTCATGCGCACCGCGAGAGTTTCGAGTCCGAGATTGAGAAGGAATGCGGAATGTGCGGCGGGGTAGACGCCGAAATCGCGCATTAGCTGCATTCTCGCCTTGAGGATGTACGCTGCCTTGCCGTAGGTGTCGGTGTATGTGATCCCGTGATACGATTCGTCGGGAGTGCAGAGGCCGGGGAAGCTGCCCTTCGTCCAGTCGAATTTGCCCGAATCAACGATGACGCCGCCGTTCTGCACGGCGTGACCGTCCATGTATTTGCTCGTCGAATGGATAACGATGTCAGCGCCGAATTCGATCGGACGGCAGAGTATCGGGGTGGCAAAGGTGTTGTCGATGATAAGCGGCAGATTGTGACGGTGTGCGATATTTGCAAAGCGCTCGATATCGAATACGGTGAGCGCGGGGTTTGCGATCGTCTCACCGAAGAACAGCTTCGTGTTCGGCTTTATCGCCGCTTCGATCTCCTCGTCGGTCCAGTCCTGGCTGACATAGATGCATTCAATGCCGAAGCGTTTCAGCGTGAACGAAAAAAGATTGATCGTTCCGCCGTAGATCTCGGGGGTCGATATGAGGCTGTCGCCCGCCTCGCAGATGTTGAGTATCGCAAGAAGCGTCGCCGCCTGACCTGACGTCGTACACATCGCGCCGATGCCGCCCTCAAGTGCGGCGATCTTGTCCTCGACCGCCATGACGGTCGGATTTGCGAAGCGCGAATATATCAGGCTCTTTGTGGGATCGTCGAATACCGCCGCGACGTCCGCGGTGGAATCGTATACATAGGTCGTGCTCTGTACTATGGGAAGAACGCGCGGCTCCGAATTCTTCGGCGTGTATCCCGCATGCAGGCATTTTGTCTCGATTTTCTGTTCTGACATGGTAGTTCTCCTTTATGCTTTCACCGCGGCAATGCGCGGCGGATGTTTATTTTATCTGGTTCCAAAGCTTGTAGTACATTCCGCCTCCGGCGAGAAGCGTTTCGTGAGTTCCCGTTTCCTCGATGCCGTCCGCGCCGAGGACAATTATCCTGTCGTAGTCCTTTATCGTGGTCAGACGGTGCGCAATGGTCAGCGTGGTTCGCCCGTGAGCGAGCTTTTCGAGGCTCTCTCCCACGACGATCTCGCTTTCATTGTCGAGTGCGCTCGTTGCCTCGTCGAGAATCAGTATCTTCGGATTCTTGAGAAATACGCGGGAGATCGCAATGCGCTGCTTCTGCCCGCCGGAGAGCTTGACTCCGCGCTCTCCGACATATGTGTCGTATCCGTCGGGAAGATTGCGGATGAATTCGTCCGCTCCCGCAAGGGTCGCCGCCTCGCGTATCTCCTCTTCGGTCGCGTTCACCTTGCCGTAGGCAATGTTCTGCGATACCGAGCCGCTGAAAAGGTATACATCCTGCTGGACTATGCCGATCGCGTCGCGCAGGCTTTTCAGAGTGACGTCGCGGACGTCCTGCCCGTCGATCAGCACCGCTCCGCCCGTGACGTCGAAGAAGCGCGGCACAAGATTGCACAGTGTGGTCTTTCCGCCGCCGGATGAGCCGACGAGCGCCACTCGCTCGCCCGCGCCGATCTTCAGATTGATGTGGCTGAGCACCGGAGTGCTGTCGTCCTCATACTCGAAGCTTACGTCGCGAAATTCAATCTCGCCCTTCGTGACCTCAAGCTCCTTCGCGTCCGGCTTGTCGGTGACCTCAACCGGCGCGTCCATGATCTCGAAGAAACGTTCGATTCCGGTCATGCCGCGCTGGAACTGCTCGGCGAATTCGACGATCCGGCGGATCGTTGCGATAAGGGTCGAAACGTAAAGCACATAAGCTACAAGATCGCCGGGGGTGATACCGCCGTAGATCACGAAAAGTCCGCCGCCGAGAATGACGACAAGATACATAAGTCCGTCGAAAAGGCGGGTCGAAGCCTGAAACAGCGCCATGAATCTGTACGATGTTTTCTTGATCGCTTCAAATTTGTGGTTTCCCCGGGAGAATTTTTCCTCTTCCGCTTTTTCGGAGGAAAATGCCTTTACGACGCGCTCGCCGAGAAGACTGTCCTCGATCTGCGCGTTCAGCTCGCCGATCTGCACGCGCTGACTGCGGAACGCATCGCGCATACGGTGATTGAGCATTCCCGAAACGAAAGCCATAAGCGGCACGCACAGGAAGATCATGACGGTCAGCGGGACATTGTAGGTGCACAGGATTATAAAGCTTACCGTGATCTTAAGGAACGCAATGAAGAATTCCTCGGGGCAGTGGTGCGCAAACTCGGTCACTTCGAAAAGATCGTTCGTTATGCGCCCCATTATCTGACCGATCTTGGTGTTCGAATAATAGTTGTGCCCGAGAAGCTGAAGATGCGAGAAAGCGTCCTCGCGCATCTTCGTTTCTATGTAGACGCCCATTACATGACCCATGTCAGCCATGTAATACTGCGCCGCCGCGTCGATGATGCGCAGCACGAAGTAAAGAAGGGCCATCTTCAGTACAAGCGATACCGTGAGCGACGCAAGATCGGTCGACGCGGTGTTTGTGATCGTCCTCAGAATAAGAGGCAGGACGAGATCGCAAAGACAGGTGAGAGATGCACAGAGCAGATCGATCGCGATCGTTTGTCGGTGCGGCTTCATGTAGGGAAGAAAGCGACGGAGAAGCCCTTTCTTCCGTTTTTTCTGTTTTTCTGATTCCATATTGAAACGCTTCCTCCGCATGCGGAGGTCTCCTTTCGGAAAAACTGTTTTTTCGGACGGCGTGCCGCGTGAATCGGCGCGCCGGGATGATCGGTTCAATCGATCGGTTCGGTCGCCGCAGCAAGGAGCGCGCGGCTTTCTACATATTTTATCACATTTTTTCGGCTCTTCCAAGAGGCGAGGCGAAAAAACGGCAAAAATTTTTGCCGTTTCCTGAGATATTTTCACCCGAAGCCGACCGGGACCCTTCGGACGGCACTGCTGCGACCGTATCGGGATATCATTTTCAGCGTCAAAATCAACCGACTGAAAAAATAATTTTTTTGACGCCGCTGACGGAGCAAAAAAAATTCGGAAACAGAGAAAAAATTCTGAAAAACAGCTCTTATTCGCAAAAAAATCGCTTTGTTAAAAATTTATAAACGGTTTTTTGCAAAAACTGTTGATTATTGTGCGTAAATCGAGTATAATAACAGTAAAAAAATGTGCAGTATATTCCCGGAACGATTCGCAAAGGCGCGCTCCGTCCGGGGATATGCCTTTTGAAGTGCGTTTCGATGCGGTCGGGACGGTGCTTCAAAGAGGTGTGCATGATTTGGACGCACCTTACCGAAAGGTGCCGCACATATGCTGCCTGCGCCATTACGCGAACCCGACAGAACCGGGAAGAGGCGTATCACACCGCTCGGCATCAGCCGCTCTCGATGCGCTTTGCGCGGATGGGACATATTCGGGCGGTCAAACGGAGGACCGATATGAAATTTTGCGAAATGCCCTATACCAGACCCGATATCGATGAAACTAAGAAAAGCTTCGACAGCCTCACCGAGCGCCTTGCTTCGGCGAAAAGCTACGCGGATGCCAAAGAGGTATTCCTCGAGGAGCAGAAGCTCGAAAAACATATCGACACCCTTGTAAACCTCGTTTCCATACGTCATTCCGTGAATACGCGGGATAAGTTCTACGATGAGGAAAAGAATTTCTGGAACGGAGCAATGCCCGAGCTTCAGGAGTATATGCAGAAGTGGACCGGGGCTATGCTTGCAACACCGTTCCGCGAAGATTTCTCGGCTGAATACGGCGATCTCATGTTCGTGAATGCCGAGATAAGCCTCAAGGCATTCTCTCCCGAGATAATCCCCGAGCTTCAGCGCGAGAACGAACTCGTTCAGGAGTACGAAAAGCTCCTCGCATCCGCACAGATACCGTTTGAAGGCGGAGCTTACACTCTGTCTCAGCTCTCGCCCTTCAAGACCGGCGCGGACGACAAGCGCCGCCTTGCCGCATGGAAGGCGGAGGGTCGGTGGTATAAGGAGCACGGCGGAGAGCTTGACTCGATATACGACGAGCTCGTGCATCTTCGCGACAAGATGGGCAAAAAGCTCGGCTACGGCGGATACACCAAGCTCGGCTACTACCGCATGATGCGCAATTGCTACGGGAAGGACGACGTGGAGAAATTCCGCGCTGCTGTTCGCAAGTACCTCGTTCCCGTCGCGGATAAGATCTACCGCGCACAGGCGCAGCGCCTCGGCAAGAGCTATCCGATGAGCTTTGCCGACAATGCGCTCGAATTCCGCAGCGGAAATCCCCGTCCGGCGGGCGACGCCGACGAGATTCTCGCTCAGGGACTCAAATTTTATACAGATCTTTCGCCCGAGACGGAAAAGTTCTTCCGCGCGATGCTTGACGGCGGACTTATGGACGTTCTTTCGACCGAGGGCAAGGAAGCGGGCGGCTACTGCACCGGAATTCTCGATTACGGAGTGCCGTTCATATTTGCAAACTTTAACGGAACGCAGCACGATGTCGAGGTCATAACCCATGAGGCGGGTCATGCGTTCGCCTGCTACACGAACCGAGACCGCGTCCCGATCGAGAGTATCTGGCCGAGCCTCGAGGCATGCGAGGTTCACTCAATGAGTATGGAATTCTTTGCATGGCGCAATGCCGAAGGATTCTTCGGCTCCGATGCGCGCAAATTCCGCTACAGCCATCTGTCTGGTGCGCTTACATTTATCCCATACGGAACCATGGTCGATCACTTCCAGCACAAGGTGTATGAGAAGCCGGATATGACGCCGGCTCAGCGCCATGCCGTATGGAAGGAGCTTCTCGGCATCTATATGCCGTGGGTGAAGCTTGACGGCGATATCCCGTTCTACGCCGACGGCGAGGGATGGCAGCGTCAGACACATATTTATGTAAACCCGTTCTATTATATAGATTACTGCCTTGCGCAGACCGTTGCACTTGAATTCTGGAATATGCTCCAGAAGGACCGCGACGGCGCGTGGGAGCACTACATGGCGTATACCGTTCAGGGCGGAAGCCGCACCTTCACAAAGCTTCTCGAGAATGCGGGACTTGAAAGTCCGTTTGACGAGAACTGCCTGCGCGGCGTCTGCGAGACTGCCTCCGCGTGGCTCGACGATTACGACCTGACGGGTATCTCCTGACATGTCCGACCGCAGGGAAGGACGCGGGAGACGCTCCCGACTCGGAAATTTCCGACAGGGCGCGGACGGAAAATATGTTTACGCCGGTGCGCATTACGTCTGTCGATCCGACCGTCCGTTCGGGCGGTATCTCGCGTATGTCTGGATCGCGTCGGCGATATCCTTTCTGTCGGCGGTCGCCGGCGGATGTATCGGCGTGCCGGGAATGCGCGGATGCGCGTACCTTATAATCCCGTATCTTGTCGAGCTTGCGCTTGCGGGAAGCATCGTGTGGGCATCATTCCGCCTGAGCGAAGGCGGCGCACGTCTGCGCGATTACGAATACCGCAGTGCGGTCGAGTCCGTGCCGAGAAGGTGTATCGCATTTCTTGTGCTTGCCGCAGTCGGCGCACTGTCCGAGACCGTGTACCTGATCCTGTCGGGGAGCGAAGGCAGAGTTATATCGGCGATCATTTTCTTCGTTCTGAAGGCGCTCGAAATACTGTCTGCGCTTGCGCTGAGAGACATTGTTCGGAAAACGCAGTGGGAAAGAGAAGCGCCGCGCAGCCTCTGCTCGGATGACGAATCCCGCACGGAAAAATGAAAATCTGCGATTTTCGCACAAATGCTTCTTGGAAAAGTCCCCGGATGATGAACGGCGGTGCTGCACGCGACCGCTTCGTGATGCGATCGGATCGCATCTCCGCACGTCTCGGATGTCGCGGAAAATCGGCATTCAGATGCCGAGTCCGCCTCGGGCGGACACTGAAAATGTGCCACACGGATAACATCCGTTTAAGCAAAAAATAAAAAAAGGAGTATGTATCCATGAAAAGAACACTCGCATTGCTTCTTGCTGCAATCATGTGTCTCGGAATGTTCGCCGGCTGCAAAGGCAACGGCGACAAGGATCCCGCAAGCACCGATAACGGTACGGGAACCACGGCACCTGTAGAACAGCGTGAGCAGAATCTTACCCCGTTGGTTGTCGGTTATTCCGCATTCAACGAAAAGTTTTCTCCCTTCTTTGCGGAGAGCGCTTATGACCAGGACGTTATGGAGCTGACCCAGATCGGTCTTCTCGGAAATGACCGTCAGGGCGCTATCATCATGAAAGGTATCGAAGGCGAGACCAAGGAGTACAACGGTCACTCCTATACCTATACCGGTGCATCCGACTGCAAGATCACCGAGAACACCGACGGAACCGTTACCTACGCTTTCAAGCTCCGTGAGGGAATGACCTTCTCCGACGGCAAGCCTGTTACCGTTGATGACGTAATCTTCAGCATGTACGTACTTTGCGATCCTACCTACGACGGCAGCTCCACTCTGTTTGCTGTTCCGATCAAGGGCATGGATGAGTACCGTGCAGGTATGACCACTCTTTCGAAGTACTTCCCGATGGTCGGCAGAGACAAGGCTGATCTCTCCATCGTTACCGCTGAGCAGCAGACTGCTTTCTGGAAGGCATTCGACGAGGGTCTCGTTCCCTTCGCTCAGGCTATCGTTGACTACTGTGTAGAAGCCGGTGCCAATGAAGCGGGCGACATTGCCGGCGCAGCAGCTAACTGGGGATTTGACGGTCTCAAGGAAGACGCTACCGTTGAAGACTTCGCAATGGCTATCGGTGAGAAGTACAGCTGGGTATTCTCCGCTATGGAGGCTGAGACCGCAGGCGTAGTTCTCTCCGAGGTTATGGACAAGGAAGTTTATAACAACTATCCTACCACCGCTGTAAAATACGGTGATTCCGCAGCAAGCATTTCCGGTATCGAGAAGCAGGATGACTACAACATGACTGTTACTCTTACCCAGGTTGACGCTACCGCTATCTATCAGCTCGGCGTTACCGTCGCTCCCATGCACTACTACGGCGACGAGGCTCAGTTCGACTATGCGAACAACAAGTTCGGATTCCCGAAGGGCGACCTCAGCGTTGTCCGTGCAAAGACCACCACTCCTATGGGCGCAGGTCCTTACAAGTTTATCAAGTATGAGAACGGTGTTGTTTCCTTCGAGTCCAACGACACTTACTACAAGGGCAGACCCGTTTCCAAGTATATAAACTTCAAAGAGTGCATCTCCGATGACGATAAGCTCAACGGTGTTACCACCGGTACTATCGACATCACCGATCCCGCATTCTCCGGAGATACCGTTGAAGCTGTAGAAAAAGAAAACAGCAACAAGAGCCTCACCGGCGACAAGATCACCACCAGCACCGTTGATAACCTCGGTTACGGTTATCTCGGAATGAGCGCAAACCGCATCAACGTAGCCGGCAAGCCCGGAAGCGATGCTTCCAAGTATCTCCGCAAGGCTCTTGCAACCGTACTCGCGGTTTACCGTGACGTTGCTGTTGAGTCTTACTACGGTGAGAGAGCAAGTGTTATCAACTATCCTATCTCCAACACCTCCTGGGCAGCTCCTCAGCCGACCGATGACGGCTACAAGGTTGCATTCTCCGTTGATGCTGACGGAAAGGATATCTACACCTCCGGCATGACCGCAGAGCAGAAGTACGACGCAGCTCTCAAGGCAGCTCTCGGATTCTTCGAGAAGGCAGGCTACACCGTTACCGACGGTAAGCTTACCGCTGCTCCCGAAGGCGCAAAGCTTGAGTACGAAGTACAGATCCCCGCAGACGGTAAGGGTAACCACCCGTCATTCATGATGCTCACCGAGGCTGAAAAGGCATTCGCTAAGATCGGCATGAAGCTTATCGTCACCGACCTTACCGACTCCAGCCAGCTTTGGACGGACATCGAGGCTGAGAACGTTGATATGTGGTGCGCTGCATGGCAGGCAACTATCGATCCCGATATGTACCAGATCTACTACGCAGACGTTGCAAACAACGGCGCAGCAGCCGGCGGTTCCAACTACATGTACGATATCGCCGACGCAGAGCTTGATAAGCTCGTCATGGACGCTCGCAAGAGCCTCGATCAGAACTACCGCAAGACCGTATACAAGGCTTGCCTCGACATCGTTGTCGATTGGGCAGTTGAAGTACCTGTATATCAGCGTCAGAACGCGATCATCTTCTCGACCGAGCGTGTTGACATCAGCTCCGTTACTCCCGACATCACGACCTTCTATGGCTGGGATGCTGAGATCGAGAACGTACAGGCAAAAGCAAAATAATCATCTCGGATTTATCTGAATCTGATATCTGAGGTAACACCGCACAATTAAAGGCGATTGCCCCGACGGCGCACTCGCGCCGTCGGAATTGTGCGGTATTGCCTTAATAGTCGAAAAACGTCCCGGCGGTCGTTTTGACCGCCGGGACGGTATATCGGCTGCATGCCGGGGAGCGCCCTTGCGATGACAAAGACGCTGCCCGGTGTGCAGCGGAAATACAAAGCCGTTGTATACCGGATCGGAGGAAAAGTTTTGCGAAAGTACATTTTAAAACGGATTCTTATTTCAATTGTGATTCTGTTTTTCGTGGGATTCATAATTTATGCGCTTATGCGCTGTCTGCCTACGTCGTATATCGAAAATATGGCACGGCAAAAGTCGATGCAGCCCGGTTCCAAAAGCTATGAGGAATGGATGGAACAGCTCACGGTTACATATCATATGGACAAGGATATTCTCCCCGGATACCTTTCGTGGATCGGTGAGGCGGTGCAGGGACATTTCGGAGACAGCTGGTTCTATACGGTTCCCGTTCTCGAGAAATTCAACGACTGCATATGGCTTTCGTTCGTAATGGGCGCAATATCGCTTGTATTTGAAGTATTGATCGCCATACCGCTCGGCATAGTCGCCGCGACGAAGCAGTACAGCCGGACGGACTATACGATATCGGTCATTGCGCTTGCGGGAATATCGCTGCCGACGTTTTTCTTTGCGTCGCTTCTGAAGCTTCTGTTCAGCGTCAAGCTCGGCTGGTTCGATCTTTTCGGACTTATCGGAAGAGATTACTATCAGCTCAGCACGGCGGGGCAGTTCTTAGACAGAGCGAATCACCTTGTTCTGCCGATAGTAACGCTTGTTGTTGTCAGCGTCGGAAGCCTTATGAGATATACCCGCACGAATATGCTTGAGGTTCTCAGCGCAGACTATATACGCACCGCACGTGCGAAGGGACTTTCCGAGCGCCGTGTCGTGTACCATCATGCCTTCCGCAACACGCTTATTCCGCTTGTAACGATAATCGGCGGAAGCCTTCCCGGACTCTTCTCCGGTGCGCTTATCACCGAGACGCTTTTTGCTATTCCCGGAATCGGCTATATTTCATATCAGGCCATGGTCGGCGGCGACATACCGTTCTCCATGTTCTATATGGTATTCCTGGCGATCCTTACTCTCGCCGGAAACCTGATATCCGATATACTGTACGCAGTGGTCGATCCGCGCGTGCGCATTGCATAGAAGGGGGGACGATGAAATGAGCAACTTTGACGAAAACGAAAAAACGAAATCACAGCTCAGCACGGACAACGCCCCCGAAATCTCGGCGAAGGATCATGTGCAGAAGAAAAAGGACGCCGGAAAGAATACGGACGGCGATGAGTCGAAGTATTCTCTCAATGACGACCGCCGTGTAAAGGTACTCACTCCCGGAATGATGGTTGCGAAGCGATTCTTCCGCAACCGCCTTGCCGTTGTCGGAATGAGCGTGCTTATCTTCATGTTTCTGTTCTCGTTTGTCGGCGGGCTTATCTCGCCCTACGGCGAGAAGGAATTCTTCTACCGTGATAAGATCATCCCCAAGGAATTTGCCGCAGTCACGGAGAACGATTCTCTTCGTTACATGGCAAAGGATGCGGAGAAGTTTACCTCGCCGGTTCAGGCGCAGGTAATGCTCGCGCTTATAAACAATACCGACACCTTTACCTATAAGGAAATAAATTATACCGTTACCACGGAAGGCGCGGACTTCTATTCCGTTTCAAGCGACGGAGAGATCGTCGGTATCGCCTACAAGGATGTTGTATCCTCGTCGGTTCAGGGAGAGACTCTCAGCTTTGATTTTGTATACGCCGCGCTCCGCGCTTATCTCGGAGACAGCGCGGCTGCCGGAACGGTTTCCTTTACCGCGGACGGCAGCGAGTATACCGTTGACGGCGATACGGTAATGAAGGATTCGGCGGAGGTCGCCTATATAAGCCGCTACGTTGTTCAGGCGATCATGCCCGACGTATTCCTCAGCCGCGACTTCAAGGACAAGCTTATCGAGACGATAAAATCAGGCGGAAGCGAATTCGCATACACCGACGAATCACTGATCGTCGATTCCGAAGAGGGTGCTGAAACTCAGGAGGAAGGTGAAGAGCAAAGCCCGATCGCGGCCGACAACACTTCCGATGAAGGAAAAGCAAGTGCGACTGCCGAATATCTGATTGAGAAAAAGGCGAACCATCCCGGCTGGACCGTCCGTCAGGAGCAGGTTTCGCGTCAGTATGACAGCTACTCCTTCCCGAGCAAGACTCACTGGCTCGGCACCGATAAATACGGCATGGATATGCTCACGAGACTTATGTACGGCGGACGTGTATCCCTCCTTATCGGATTCATCGTAGTGTTCATCGAGACCTTCCTCGGAGTAATCATGGGAGGTGTCGCCGGATACTTCGGCGGCTGGGTCGATGATATCATCATGCGTCTTGTCGATATCTTCTATTGCATCCCGTCGATGCCCGTCATAATCATCATAGGCGCCGCGATGGATAAGCAGCGCGTCGATCCGACGCTCCGTATAATTTATCTGATGCTCATCCTCGGATTCCTCGGCTGGGCGGGGATCGCGCGTCTTGTGCGCGGTCAGATACTCTCGCTCCGCGAGCAGGAATTCATGACTGCGACCGAAGCCTGCGGCATCAGCGTAAAGAACCGTATCTTCAAGCATCTTATCCCCAACGTAATTCCGCAGCTTATCGTCAACTGCACGATGGGCCTCGGCTCCATCATTATTACTGAGGCGACGCTGAGCTTTCTCGGACTCGGCGTTAAGTTCCCGTTTGCATCGTGGGGTAACATAATTAACGACTGCCTTAACACCCATGTTCTTACGACCTATTGGTTCGTATGGATCCCGGCAGGCATGCTGCTGCTTCTTACGGTGCTTGCGTTCAACCTCGTGGGCGACGGTCTGCGCGATGCGTTCGACCCGCGCATGAAGCGATAATAAGGGGGAAAGAAAGATGTCAAAGAAAGTAAATGACGGCTACCTTTCCGCCAAGGAATCGCGCCGCATATCAAGAGAAAACCGAAAGATAACAAACGCGCTCGAAAAGAAGCACAAGCGCCGCAATGTCCCGGAGAGCGAATACCTCACCGAGATGCACGATAAGAACAACGTGCTTGAGATAGAAAATCTTCATACCTACTTCTTTACCGACGTCGGAACTGTCCGCTCGGTAGACGGAATCACATTCGAAGTGCCGATCGGAAAGACGGTCGGCATCGTCGGAGAGTCCGGCTGCGGAAAATCCGTAACGAGCCTGTCGATCATGCAGCTTCTGCAGCGTCCTCAGGGACAGATCGTTGACGGCGAGATCCGCCTCAACCTCGGCGACAAGGCATATGATGTAACCAAGGCTCCGAATGAGGTAATGCAGCACCTCCGCGGAAACTTTGTATCCATGATCTTTCAGGAGCCTATGACCGCGCTCAATCCCGTGTTCCGTATCGGAGCGCAGGTTGATGAGGTTATCAAGCTCCACGACAGCGAAGGACTGAAGCCCGAGGAAATAAAGTCCCGCACGATCAAGCTGCTTGAAACGGTCGGAATTGCAAACAGCGAGGGCGTTTACAAGATGTTCCCGCATGAACTGTCCGGCGGTATGCGTCAGAGAGTCATGATCGCAATGGCGCTTGCATGTGAGCCCCGTGTTATAATCGCGGATGAGCCCACGACGGCGCTCGACGTTACGATACAGGCTCAGATACTCGACCTTCTGCGCAGCCTCAAGGACAAGATCGACTCGTCGATCATGTTTATCACGCATGACCTCGGAGTTATCGCCGAAATGGCGGACTACGTTGTTGTCATGTACGCGGGACGCATCGTCGAGCAGGGTACGGCGGAGGAGATATTCGTTCATCCGGCACACCCCTATACGATCGGACTTATGGCTTCAAAGCCCGTCGTCGGCAAGCAGGTGGATAAGCTTTACTCCATCCCCGGCAAGGTCCCGAATCCGATCAACATGCCGAACTACTGCTATTTCAAGGATCGCTGCGAAATGTGCGTGAACGGCTGCGACGGCGCGTATCCGGAGCAGATACAGATCAGCCCCACCCATAAGGTGAGCTGCTACCGCTACTATGAGGAAAATCTGAGAAAGGAGGGTGAATGATATGCCGATTTGGAAGGCAGGAGAGAACGAGGAACAGCGCGCAGAGGAAGAAGTGAGCGAGATCCGCGAGGAAGCCGAGGAGTTCGCAGACGGCGAAAAGCAGGCAGAGGATGTCAAAAAGTCGAAAAAAACTAAGAAAACAGATATCATCACAGACGATTTCACCCCCGTTGAGTACGATCCTCAGTATATCCTTCAGGTAAATCACCTTAAGAAATATTTCCCGATAAAGAGCGGAATGATCGCCCACACCGTCGGATATGTCAAAGCGGTTGACGGCGTAACGTTCAATCTGAAGCGCGGAACCACGATGGGTCTCGTCGGAGAATCCGGATGCGGAAAAACTACAACCGGACGCGCGATACTCCGTCTCTATAACACAAAGACATCGGGTCAGGTTCTCTTCAACGGCAAGGAGGTCTATGACTTCTCCGCCGCCGAGATGAGAAAGATGCGCACGAAAATGCAGATCATCTTTCAGGATCCGTTTTCGTCGCTCCAGCCCCGTATGCCCGTCGGTGAGATAATCGGCGAGGCGGTGCGCGAGCACAACCTCGTTCCGAAGGAAGAGTTCGACGATTATATCAATCAGGTCATGGACAACTGCGGACTGCAGCCGTTCCATAAGGATCGCTATCCCCACGAGTTTTCCGGCGGTCAGCGTCAGCGTATATGCATTGCGCGCGCAATGGCGCTCAATCCCGAATTCATCGTGTGCGACGAGCCGGTATCCGCGCTTGACGTGTCGATACAGGCGCAGATAATTAACCTGCTCAAGGATATACAGGAGAAATATAAGCTTACCTATCTTTTTATAAGCCACGATCTCTCGGTCGTCGAGCATATATCGGATACGGTCGGCGTTATGTACCTCGGCAACCTTGTCGAATACGGTTCAACGGAGGATATCTTCCGCAATCCGCTCCATCCGTATACGAAGGCGCTCTTCTCGGCAATCCCGATCCCCGATCCGACGGTAAAGATGAACCGTATAGTGCTCGAGGGAACCATTCCTTCACCGGCTAATCCGCCCAAGGGATGCAAATTCAATACAAGATGCGCAAACTGCATGGAATGCTGCCGCACCGAGGTTCCGGTACAGCGAGAGATCGAGCCGGGACACTTCGTCGCGTGCCATCTGTACGATAAATGAAGAGGGATCGTTTGCCGGAGGACGACGACGGACGCACCGTCGCGGATATGAGCGGAGTGGGGGATCAGCCGTCGCTGTTTATCCCGCGCGGACGGGGCGGACGGCGAAGCCTTTCCGACGATCCGTCGGAAAACTCGGGCGAAAACGTCCCGAAGCTCACACGCGAAGAAAAAAGAACGGTTATCGGCGCGGCTCTGCGTGCGGGACTTTTGATCGCGCTTGTGTTTATTGCCGCCGGAGCATTGCTGATTCTGCTGCTTCAGCTTATCTGGAATCACTGACCGTCGAAGGGGCTTTGACAAGATGTTTTTCGTTTTGTCAAAGCCCTGTTTGTTTCGGAGGCGGCAGACTTACAACGAAAGAAGGAATAGAATGAAAAACGCAAATGAAAGAAAAAAGATCGTAAAAGAGCTTCTCGACCTGACAGACAGGGAGTTTACCGATGAGGAGCTCATACATGAGCTTATATCAACAAAGGTTACGAAGAATTCGGAGCAGCGGGAGAAGCTTTCCCTCGGACAGCGCGCATCCGATGCGGTTGCGAAATTTGCGGGAAGCTGGGCGTTCATCTTCAGCTTCATCGCGGTTATGGTGATCTGGATGGTACTTAATGTGATCCTTGCCTCACGGGCGTTCGACGCATATCCGTTTATACTTCTGAATCTTGTGCTGTCGTGTATTGCCGCGGTGCAGGCTCCTCTTATTATGATGAGCCAGAATCGGCAGGAGGCGAAGGACAGGAAACGCGCCGAAAACGATTATAAAGTGAATCTCAAAAGCGAGCTCATCGTTGACGATCTTCACAAGAAGCTCGATCTCGTTCTCGAGAATCAGAAGAAGATCACCCGTATGCTCGGTCGGTATTGTGCCGACCTGACACAGGCGGAGAAAACGGAAATTACATCGGATGCAAATGATGCGGAGAAACCGAAGAAATAAAGCGGACTGCGGATAGAACCGGGACGGAGATGTTTTGAAAGCTGTCGGGCATAGTTAAAATAACAAATAATAAATCACCGGAGCAAGCAAAAATATTTAATCAAAATATTGACGGGACAAAAATGCTGTGATATAATTAAAATGCAAAGGTAATCGAAAAGATTATGCCGACGGAGAGTCACGGCGGCGGAGCGATATCGGAAATAAAAATCACGGGAGGCGTAGTATGACAAAAAAGACAGTCGTAATTTCGGCAACGGTTTTAGCACTCGGCGCGCTTCTTGCGGTAGGGGTGATTTCACTGACTGACGGTGCGGGACATGATCATTCAATTTTCTTCAAAAGCGGATGCATCCGCAGAGACGATATCGAAGAAAAAATCGTTCTGAAAAATCCCGCCGCGCCGGATGACAGCGAAACCCTCAACGTAACTTATGACAAATCGCTTGAGGGCGGAGACGGATATTCCGACGTATATACAGACGGCGACGGAAACGAGTATGTTTTCAAGGACGGAAAGCTGAGCGGATATCACAGCTCCGACATGAGGGGGGCGAGTGATCTTGCCGACTGCGCCGGGATCAGCGCCGAGAAGGCGTGCAATATTGCCGTCAAAGCGTTTGAATCGTTCGGAATAGATATGTCCGATCTCAAGCTGAAAAAGGTGCAGGACCGTGCGGATTCCAGTTTTTACGATATTTGTTTTCTTCGCACGGTCGGCGGATTTTATGTAAACGAAGGCGTGACCGCCGATATCTCCTACGACGGGAAGCTTGTTTCCTATTCTTCGAGCCTTCTCGGCAAATTCAACTCCCTCACTCCCGATATGCTTTCCGGAATAACGGAGGAATGCCTCAAAGCTTATGCGCGCTCGCAGGCGCTCGAAGTTTACGGCGACGGTATAACGGAGCTTGATCTTGAAAGCTATACCGTGTACGCCGACCGCGACGGAAGGTATTATATACTTCTGGCGGTCGAGATCGGCGTTGACGGGGACAAAGCTTTTGCCGACGATTTCAAATATTATCTCGATTGATCGTAAAGAGCCGGCTTTGCCGGCTCTTTTTACGATCGAAAAAATTTTCAAAAAAGCTATTGACAAAGCGGATGTTCGGTGATATAATTTGGTCAATCGAATAAGAAAAGGCTGTGACGAAGACGGTTTAAGCCCGATTTTTCAGAGAGCGGACGTTTGGTGCGAGTCCGTATTGAAAGCTTAGCAAGCCCATCCCTTCCGAGCCGAAGTCCCGAACACCCGCCATCGGGTAAGTAAAGGCTTCCGTATTGCTGCGTAAAAGCACAGGACTTGTTTGAGTCCGTGAGCGGCGTCCGGTTTTCCGGCGCAATTTGAGTGGTACCACGGGTCGCGTTTATGCTATCCGCCTCAAGAGAATCTTGAGGCGGATTTTTGTTTTCTGTTCGATTGGAAAATGAGAAAAGGAGATTTTGAAGATGGAGAAGAATCCCGTAAACATGCTCGCTGAGGTAAGTCAGCGTATCCGTGAAATGAGAGAGGTCAGCGGAATATCCGTTGACGAGATGGCGCTCAAAACCGAGGTGTCGGTCGAGCAGTATCTGACCTACGAAAAAGGTGAAGCGGATCTTCCGTTTACCTTTATCCACAAATGTTCACTTGCCTTCGGAATAGAAATGACCGAGCTTCTCGAGGGCTCCGGAGCGAGACTTTCCTCCTACACCGTCACGAGACGCGGAGGCGGTGCGGAGACCGCGAAGGAGGACGGGATCGAGATACGGAATCTTGCGCCGATGTTCCGTTCGAAGCTTGCCGAGCCGTACTTCGTAACATATGAGTATTCCGCAAAGCAGCAGACCGAGCCCATCCACATGACGAAGCACTCCGGACAGGAATTCGACCTCATCCTTTCGGGAAAGCTTAAGGTTCAGGTCGGCGAGCACACCGAGGTGCTTTCCGAGGGCGATTCAATATACTACAACAGCTCCACCCCGCACGGAATGATCGCAATCGACGGAGAGGCATGCCAATTTCTCGCGGTCGTAATGAGCGGCGAGGACAAGCCCGGCGAGCAGGAGATATCGCAGACGATATCCTCGGCGGGACGGCGCGAAAAGCTTGTTGCGGAGGATTTCGTAAAGACCGTCGAAAACGAAAACGGTGCGCCCGAGTCGGTCGAATTCGTAAACGCAGACCGCTTCAACTTTGCCTTTGATATCGTGGACGCGCTCGCGGCGAAGAACCCCGACGGACTTGCGATGCTCCACCTCGATCACCTGAAAAACGAACGCCGCTTCACCTTCGCGGATATGAAGCGCGCATCGTCCCAGTGCGCGAATTACTTCACCTCGCTCGGCATCAAGCGCGGCGACAAGGTAATGCTTGTGCTGAAGCGTCACTATCAGTTCTGGTTCTCGATCCTCGGACTTCACAAGCTCGGCGCGGTCGTTATACCCGCGACGAACCTCCTGAAGGAGCACGATTTCGAGTACCGCTTCAACGCGGCTGAGGTTTCGGCAATAATCTGCGCCGACGACGGAGACCTTGCCGACGAGATCGACCGCGCCTGCGAGCGCTGCCCCGGCGTGCGCGCAAAGGTTCTTGCCGGAGGTCGGAGAGATGGCTGGCACGATTTCGACAGCGAGTACAAGCTCTTCTCCGGAAAGTACGAGCGGACGGAGGATTCCCCCTGCGGAGACGATCCGATGCTCATGTTCTTCACCTCGGGTACGACAGGCTACCCGAAGATCGCCGAGCACACCTACAAATACCCGCTCGGACATTTCGTTACCGCGAAATATTGGCACTGCGTCGAGGCGGGCAAGCTTCACTTCACGATATCCGATACCGGATGGGGCAAGGCGCTCTGGGGCAAGCTCTACGGTCAGTGGATGTGCGAGGGCTCGGTTTTCACCTACGATTTCGACCGCTTCCACGCGGCGGATATACTTCCCCTCTTCAAGAAATACGGCATAACGACCTTCTGCGCGCCGCCCACGATGTACCGCATGATGATAAAGGAAGACCTCACGAAGTACGATCTCTCCTCGGTCCACAAGGCGACGACCGCAGGAGAAGCGCTTAACCCCGAAGTGTTCCGCCAGATCGAGGCGATGACCGGGCTCCGCGTAATGGAGGGCTTCGGACAGACCGAGACTACGCTGACGATAGCGAACCTCACTGGAAACAGCTACAAGCTCGGCTCGATGGGCAAGCCCACGCCCGCTTACGATATCGCGCTTGTCGATCCCGAAGGAAACCCCGTTCCGCTCGGCGAGACGGGCGAGGTCGTTGTCCGCACAGATCGGAATATCCCCTGCGGACTCTTCTCCGGATATTATAAAGATGAAGAAAAGACGCGCGAGGTTTGGCACGACGGCATGTACCACACGGGCGATCTTGCGTGGATGGATGAGGACGGATTCTTCTGGTACGTCGGACGCGCGGACGATGTCATCAAGTCGTCCGGCTACCGCATCGGACCGTTCGAGATCGAAAGCGTCATAATGGAGCTTCCGTATGTGCTTGAATGCGGCGTGTCCGCCGCGCCCGACGAGGTCCGCGGACAGGTGGTCAAGGCAAGCATCGTTCTGACGAAGGGCACCGAGGGCACCGAAGAGCTCAAGAAGGAGATACAGGAGTACGTCAAGACGAACACCGCACCGTACAAGTACCCCCGCATAGTCGAATTCAAAGACGAGCTTCCCAAGACCATAAGCGGAAAGATCCAGAGAAACAAGCTTTGATCCGTTTTCCCGCCGCGCATCGCCGAGGATGCGCGATGAAGCATAAATTTCCGAAAAACAGTTGACAAACGGAAACATACATGATAGAATAATCTAAACGAAAAGACGTTGACGGAGAGGATTGGGCGCGAGCTTTTTCAGAGAGCCGGCGGCAGGTGAAAGTCGGTAAAGCGATTCCCGTATCTGTAGCTCCCGAGTCGGAAGGAAGAAAGCCTATGAGGCAAGTAGAACCTTCCCGTGACTGCTGCGTTAATGCATAGGGCTTTGCTGAGTCCGAAGAGAGGCGTCCTAAAGGCGCAATTTGAGTGGTACCGCGGGTAATGCTTTTGCAGCTCGTCTCAAAGATTATTCTATCTTTGGGGCGGGCTTTCGTTTTTCCGCCCCGTGAAAGGAAAAGCTTTTTCCGGGCTCGGCGGGAGCGCACCGACGCGCCCGACCGGCAGCGGAAAGGGCAGAAAACACTTATGGAACATATGAACGGACTTGATTCCAAGATCATGGAAATGGCGTCGCGTATACGCGAGCTGAGGGAGATCGTCGGAATGAGCGTCGCCGAGATGGCAAAGCGTACCGACGTTTCCGAGGATGAGTACAGGGAATGCGAATCCGGTACGCATGATCTGACGTTTGCGTTTATCTACCGCGCATCGTCCGCGCTCGGCGTGGATGTTACCGATATAATCGAGGGCTCCAGCCCGAAGCTGCGCTCCTATACGGTAACGCGGCGCGGTCAGGGTCAGCGTATCGAGAAGGCGCACGGAATGGTGTACTACAACCTCGCGCCCTCGTTCCGCCGCAGGATCGCGGAACCGCTCTACGTCACCTGCGCTTATGACGCGGCGGCGGAGACAAAGCCGATCGAGCTTACGACCCACACCGGACAGGAATGTGACATTGTAGTGTCCGGACAGCTCAAGGTGCAGGTCGGCGAGCATTCCGAGATCCTTTCCGAAGGTGATTCGATCTATTACGACAGCTCCACGCCCCACGGAATGATCGCGGTGAACGGACGGGACTGCGTGTTTTATGCGATAGTTCTCAATCCGACCGACGAGAGCAAGGTCGTATCCGACCGTATCGGAGAGGTTCTCGAAACCTCTCCCAAGAAAGCGGACGCGGAGGAGAGAGTTTACTCAAAGTTCGCCGATCTCGAGGAAACGCCGGAGGGTGTGCTCAAGTCGGTGTCGTTCAAAAACGAGGACAAATTCAACTTTGCGTTTGACGTTGTTGACGAGCTCGGACGCACGAAGGGCGATAAGACCGCGATGCTCCACATCAGCCGCGACGGCACGGAGCGCCGCTTTACCTTTGCGGATATCAAGCGTGCGTCCTCGCAGTGCGCGAATTACTTCAAATCGCTCGGCATCAAGCGCGGCGACCGCGTCATGCTCGTGCTGAAGCGTCATTATCAGTTCTGGTTTGCGATAAACGGGCTTCACAAGCTCGGCGCGATAGCGATACTTGCAAGCAACCAGCTCAAGGATCACGATTTCGAGTACCGCTTCAACGCGGCGGGAATATCCGCGATCCTCTGCACCGCCGACGGTGATGTCGCCGACGAGGCGGAAAAGGCGATTGCGGCGACCGATACCGTGAAAACGAAGATCATCGTGAACGGCGAGAGGGAGGGCTGGCACAGCTTCAACGAGGAATACTCCCTCTTCTCCGGAAAGTTCGAGCGGACGGAGGATTCGCCCTGCGGAAACGATCCGATGCTCATGTTCTTCACCTCGGGCACGACCGGATATCCGAAGATCGCCGTTCACAATTACAAGTACCCGCTCGGGCACCTTATCACCGCGAAATATTGGCACTGCGTGAATCCCGACGGACTTCACCTCACGATATCCGATACCGGATGGGCGAAGGCGATGTGGGGCAAGCTCTACGGTCAGTGGCTCTGCGAGGCGGGACTCTTCGTATACGATTTCGACCGCTTCCACGCGGCTGATATACTCCCGATGTTCAAGAAGTACGGCATTACGACCTTCTGCGCACCGCCCACGATGTACCGCATGATGATAAAGGAGGATCTTACAAAGTACGATCTTTCTTCTGTCGAGCGTGCGACGATCGCGGGAGAGGCGCTCAATCCCGAGGTGTTCAATCAGCTTGAAAAGCTTACGGGGCTGAAGGTCATGGAGGGCTTCGGACAGAGCGAAACGACGCTTGTCATCGGAAACCTTGTCGGATCGCCTCACAAGCTCGGCTCGATGGGAAAGCCCACGCCGCTTTACGATGTCCGTCTCCTCGATCCCGACGGAAACGAGGTTCCCACGGGCGAAATCGGCGAGATCGCCATCCGCACTGCGGACGGCGCGCCCTGCGGACTGTTTACCGAATACTACCTTGAACCCGATAAGACCGCCGAGGTACGGCACGACGGATATTATCGCTGCGGCGACCTTGCGTGGAAGGATGAGGACGGCTTCTTCTGGTATGTCAGCCGCGCCGACGACGTTATCAAATCCTCCGGCTACCGCATCGGACCGTTCGAGATCGAAAGCGTCATAATGGAGCTTCCGTATGTGCTTGAATGCGGCGTGTCCGCCGCTCCCGACGATGTGCGCGGGCAGGTCGTCAAGGCGAGTATCGTTCTGACGAAGGGCACCGAAGCGACGGAGGAACTCAAGAAGGAAATTCAGCTTTATGTAAAGGAGCACACCGCTCCGTACAAATATCCGCGTATCGTGGAATTCAAGAAGGAGCTTCCGAAGACCACGAGCGGAAAGATACAGAGAAACAAATTATGAAAACCAAACGTGTAACGCTTTTTGCCGGTCATTACGGCAGCGGCAAGACGAATGTCGCGGTGAATTACGCAATGTATCTGCGCAGTCTGTTCGACAAGGTGCTGATCGCCGATCTTGATGTGGTGAATCCGTACTTTCGCACGAAGGACAGCGCAGAGGAGCTTGCGGCGGCGGGGATACACCTGATATCGCCCGAGTTTGCGAACACCAACGTCGATCTTCCGGCGCTGCCGACCGAAATGTACGCGATCGTTGACCGCACGGATTATCATGCGGTGGTCGATGTCGGCGGAGACGACAGCGGCGCGGTCGC